>Ga0209066_10000544_pt1 | contig 54075 bp, 46 predicted proteins | sample All_14_2_FD_187198 | JGI IMG/M metagenome (GOLD analysis project Ga0209066, IMG submission 187198) | Freshwater microbial communities in response to fracking from Pennsylvania, USA - Allegheny Zone_MetaG_DW_15 (SPAdes) (version 2) ...
GCTCGAGATCGATATGATGCGAGCTGTGAAGCGCGCATTCGATCCTCAGGGCTTGATGAACCCTGGGAAAGTGCTGGCTATGGCAAGCGCAGAAAATCGATCTCGCGCACAAAGTTGAAAATAGGTGTTTACAGGTTCGGGTAGTGATCCTATAATGCGCGCTCTTCGGTGACGGGGGTATAGCTCAGCTGGGAGAGCGCTTGCATGGCATGCAAGAGGTCAGCGGTTCGATCCCGCTTACCTCCACCAAACTGAAGTTGCTGTTGCAGTACCTTAGTCCCCATCGTCTAGAGGCCTAGGACACCGCCCTTTCACGGCGATAACCGGGGTTCGAATCCCCGTGGGGACGCCAATTCAAGGCTTTTCAGCTCAATCGAGCTGAAAAGCAGGGCCGGCAGATGCCGGAGCAGTTAAGTGCGGAGTGGTAGTTCAGTCGGTTAGAATACCGGCCTGTCACGCCGGGGGTCGCGGGTTCGAGTCCCGTCCACTCCGCCAGTTTTAAAGTCGGGCATGTTTGATCGAGTCTTTCAAAGGTAGAAAGATTTGTGAAAAGCGTCAGTGGTTGCTATAATCGCCGGCTCGTAGTGGGGGTATAGCTCAGCTGGGAGAGCGCTTGCATGGCATGCAAGAGGTCAGCGGTTCGATCCCGCTTACCTCCACCAAACTGAAGTTGCTGTTGCAGTACCTTAGTCCCCATCGTCTAGAGGCCTAGGACACCGCCCTTTCACGGCGATAACCGGGGTTCGAATCCCCGTGGGGACGCCAATTCAAGGCGTTTCAGCTTAACCGAGCTGGAAAGCACGGCCGGCAAATGCCGGAGCAGTCAAGTGCGGAGTGGTAGTTCAGTCGGTTAGAATACCGGCCTGTCACGCCGGGGGTCGCGGGTTCGAGTCCCGTCCACTCCGCCAAAATAGAAAGCCCTTGTTCAGTTGATGAACAAGGGCTTTTTGTCGTTCGTTCTTCAAATGCGCAGGGCTGGTGCTGTGCCGATTTATCCGTTAAAGTCGCGCTCCATACGCAGCGGTATGGAGATTCTTTCCAGGTAGATGCTGTGTATTCAGGAATATGACCAGGGAGAAAAAGCGATGTCCGTTGGCAAGATTGGTGTGGTGGGTGCAGGGACCATGGGTAACGGGATTGCCCAGGCGTGCGCGGTGGCAGGTCTGGATGTCGTGATGATGGACATCGGGGATGCTCAGGTGCAGCGTGGCTTGGCTACGATCAGCGGAAGTCTTGATCGTCTTGTCAAGAAAGAAAAGCTGAGCGTGGCTCAGAAGGAAGCTGCCATGGCGCGTATTGCAGTCGTCACGTCCGTATCGAGATTGGACGCGTGTGATTTGGTCATCGAGGCTGCGACCGAGCATCTTCAGCTCAAGCTCGATATCTTCGCCCAGCTCGACGCCGCAATGAAGCCTGAAGCCATCCTGGCCAGCAATACTTCGTCGATCTCGATCACCAAGCTTGCTGCAGCCACCCAGCGCCCGTCGCAAGTGGTTGGCATGCACTTCTTCAACCCGGTTCCGATGATGGCGCTCGTGGAGTTGATTCGAGGGCTGCAGACGTCCGACGAGACTTACGCGAAGGTCGAAGCGGTGGCCAAGGCGATTGGCAAGACCCCCGTCCAAGTCAAGAATAGCCCGGGTTTCGTGGTTAATCGGATGTTGTGCCCGATGATCAATGAGGCGATTTTCGCGCTTGGCGAAGGCTTGGCAACGGCTGCTGAGATCGATGAGGCGATGAAGCTCGGCTGCAACCATCCCATCGGTCCGCTGGCCTTGTGCGACTTGATTGGTCTCGACGTGCAGCTGGCTGTGATGCAGGTGTTGTTCGAGGGCTTCAAGGATACGAAATATCGCCCCGCGCCTTTGCTGGTCGAGATGGTCGAGGCGGGTTATCTGGGTCGAAAGAGTGGAAAGGGTTTCTTCGACTACGCCTGATCGTGTTTTGTCTGTTCGCGTCAAGGCGAACAGATCACGTCTGAAAAAAGCAAACGCCACCCTAAGGTGGCGTTTGTGATGGTGCGCTGCGGCTTGGGATCAGCCGCGGCCTGAGCGCATCGCGTCGAAGAATTCGGCGTTGCCCTTCGTGGCCTTGATCTTGTCGAGCAGAAATTCCATCGCGTCGATGTCATCCATGCCGTACAGCAGCTTGCGCAGAATCCACACTTTCTGCAATACGTCGGGCTTGAGCAGAAGCTCTTCGCGACGCGTGCCTGAGCGATTGACGTTGATCGCAGGATAGACGCGCTTCTCGGCCATGCGCCGGTCGAGGTGGAGCTCCATGTTGCCGGTACCCTTGAATTCCTCGTAGATCACGTCGTCCATGCGGCTGCCGGTATCGATCAGCGCAGTGGCGATGATGGTCAGTGAGCCGCCTTCCTCGATGTTGCGCGCGGCGCCGAAGAAGCGCTTCGGCTTCTGCAGGGCGTTGGCGTCCACGCCGCCAGTCAGCACCTTGCCGGAGGCCGGCACTACCGTGTTATAGGCGCGTGCCAGGCGAGTCAGCGAGTCGAGCAGGATCACCACGTCGTACTTGTGTTCGGTCAGGCGCTTGGCCTTCTCGATCACCATCTCGGCGACCTGCACGTGACGGGTGGCGGGCTCGTCGAAGGTGGAGGCGACCACCTCGCCCTTCACCGAGCGCTGCATTTCAGTCACTTCTTCCGGGCGCTCGTCGATCAGCAGTACGATCAGCTTCACGTCCGGATGATTGGCCGTGATCGCGTGAGCAATGTGCTGCAACATCACGGTCTTGCCGCTCTTGGGCGGGGCAACGAGCAGGCCACGCTGGCCCTTGCCGATCGGCGCGATCATGTCGATCACGCGACTGGTGATGTTTTCCTCGCCACGGACCTCGCGTTCGAGCTTCAGGCACTCCTGTGGGTGCAGGGGTGTGAGGTTCTCGAACAGGATCTTGCTCTTGCACTCTTCCGGAGGCCGACCGTTGATCTTGTCGAGCTTGGTCAGTGCAAAGTAGCGTTCGCCATCCTTGGGGGTGCGGATCTCGCCTTCGATCGTGTCGCCGGTGCGCAGGTTGAAGCGCCGGATCTGCGAGGGCGAAACGTAGATGTCGTCGGTCCCGGCAAGATAAGAAGTGTCGGGCGAGCGCAGGAAGCCGAATCCGTCAGGCAGCACTTCGAGTGCGCCATCGCCACAGATCGGTTCGCCCCTGCGGGCACGGTTACGCAGCAGCGCGAAGACGAGTTCCTGCTTGCGCAGTCGGTTCGCGCCCTCAACGCCCGCATCCGTGGCCATCTGCAGCAGTTCACTGACGTGCAGGGCTTTGAGTTCGGACAGGTGGAGGGCAGGGACGTTGGCGTCGCGCGGCGTCGAGGAATTTTCCTCTGCTGCGTTCTCGACGTCGAACAGGCTGTCGTCGGTCTGCGGATTCTGGGGGGAATTACCGTCGCGGTTGCGCGCGCCGCGGCGACGAGCGCGCGAAGCCCCGCGAGAACGGGCCGGAGCTTGGTCCGGCTTAGATGTTGCTGTCAATGAAGGCGGTCAGTTGAGATTTGGAAAGGGCGCCCACTTTGGTCGCCTCGATGTTGCCACCCTTGAACAGCATCAACGTCGGAATACCGCGGATGCCGTACTTGGCCGGGGTGTCCTGGTTCTCGTCGATGTTGAGCTTGGCGACCTTGAGCTTGCCGGCGTAGTCCTTGGCAATGTCGTCGAGGATCGGTGCGATCATCTTGCACGGACCGCACCATTCGGCCCAGTAGTCGACCAAAACAGGGGTCTGGGACTGCAGCACTTCGGCTTCGAAGTTGCTGTCGGTCACATAGTGAATATGCTCGCTCATGATTCCTCACATCAGGGGTGGCGGGAGTGACGAGGCCGGTAGGTCTCGTCGGGTACTGCTGGTATGGAGAGGCAAGGCAGGCGGAGTTGCACACCTTGGAGAGAAGCAAGAAGCCTTCTCTGAAGAATTTTGTCGAAATTATGTCATGAAGCGGCGCGCGTCAAGAGAATCGATACTTGGAAACCGCAGCCGAGGACAGATCGTGGCGAAAATGCAAAATCCTGCTCTATATTGTCGCTTGCGTGCGCCCGTCTATCGACGGTAACGAATTTTGCTGGAGAGCGTGATGACTTACGTAGTGACTGAATCCTGTATCCGCTGCAAATACACCGACTGTGTCGATGTGTGTCCGGTGGACTGTTTTCGCGAGGGGCCGAACTTCCTTGTGATCGATCCTGAAGAGTGCATCGACTGTACCTTGTGCGTGGCTGAGTGTCCGGTCGAGGCGATCTACGCTGAGGATGATGTGCCGGCTGATCAGCAACAGTACATCGCGCTCAATGCCGAGTTGGCGAAGCAATGGAAGCCGATCGTCGAGCGCAAGGACGCTTTGCCGGACGCCGAGGACTGGGCGAAGGTCAAGGGCAAGCTCGGGGAGTTGTTGCGCTGAAGTTGCTTTCTTCGGGTGTTGTGCGGCTTCTTTCCCGCGCTATGGGCGATGCACTAAGATGGCGCATCGCCGGCTCTTTCGGTAATACCGTTGTCGGTCAAACGCAATCAAGGCAGGGAGATCAACATGCTGGTTAGCGAGATTCTCGCGATCAAGGGCAAGGTGCTGTTCACCATTGCGCCGAACAAGAGTGTCGCTGAAGCGGTCGAAATCATGAACGAGCAGGATGTGGGTTCGCTCGTCGTATTTTCACGTGGGCAGATGGTCGGGATGCTGACCTTCCGTGAGGTGCTGCGGGGCGTTCAGCACGGTGCCTCCGCGTGGCAGTCGTTGACTGTCGATGAGGTGATGATTCGTGACCCTCAGCTCGCGTCGCCGAACATGGAGATGGATGAGTTGCGGCGCATGATGGTGGAGCATCACCAGCGCTACTTGCCGGTCATGGATGGGCAGACCTTGTTGGGCGTGGTCAGCTTTCACGATGTCGCCAAGGCCGTGCTTGAAGAGCAGAGCTTCGAGAACCGGATGCTCAAAAATTACATTCGCAACTGGCCGGCGCAGGAAGAGGGCGGGCACTGAGGCGGGCGAAGCAGGTCGAGCGGTCCTGTCTGTGTTTTTCCAATGAGAGGAGGATGCGGCGTGGACAAGATCTGGTTGAAAAGCTATCCCGCCGGCGTGCCTGCAAAAATCGATGTTGACGAGTTTCGCTCGATTGGTGATCTGTTCGAGCAGGGGGTGCGCAAATTCGCATCGCGCACTGCTTATATATGCATGGGCAAAGGCATCACCTACGCCGAACTTGATCGTCTGTCGGCCCAGTTTGCGGGGTATCTGCAGAACGTACTGAAATTACCCTCGGGCGCACGTGTCGCGCTGATGATGCCTAACCTGCTGCAGTATCCGGTGGCCTTGTTCGGTACGCTGCGAGCCGGATATACAGTGGTCAATGTCAATCCGCTCTACACAGCGCGTGAACTCGAGCATCAGTTGCGCGATGCCGGGGCTGATGTGGTGGTGATCGTCGAGAACTTTGCGCACACGCTGGAGCAGGTACGCGCACGGCTCCCGGTAAAGCACGTCGTGGTAACCAGCTTGGGTGAAATGCTGGGTTTTCCGAAGTCCGCGTTAGTGAACTTCGTCGTGCGCAGGGTCAAGAAAATGGTGCCGCCGTGGCGTCTCGAGGGCGCGGTCCGCTTCAGCGATGCCTTGGCTCGTGGCGCTGCTCACCCGCTGAGATCGGTGGTTGTGGGTCACGACGATATCGCCTTTCTGCAGTACACCGGCGGGACGACGGGGGTTGCCAAGGGCGCGATCCTGACCCACCGCAACATCATCGCCAACTTGCAGCAGGCGCATGCCTGGATTCGACCTTTCCTGCACGAAGGCGAGGAGGTGATCATCACCGCCTTGCCGCTGTATCACATTTTCTCGCTGACCGCGAATTGCCTCACGTTTTTCAAGATTGGCGCCACCAACGTCTTGATCACCAATCCGCGGGATATTCCCGGATTCGTCAAGGAGTTGGGTAAGTACAAATTCACCGCGATCACCGGGGTGAACACGCTGTTCAATGCTCTGCTGAACAATCCCGACTTTGCCAGGCTCGATTTCTCGAAGCTCAATGTAGCGCTCGGTGGTGGCATGGCAGTGCAGAAGGCGGTGGCGGAAAAGTGGCGCAAGGTGACTGGCGTGGCGCTGGTCGAAGCCTATGGGCTGACCGAGACTTCACCCGCAGTTACGATTAACCCGCTCGACCTGCCGGCGTTCAATCATTCGATCGGCTTGCCGGTGCCGTCGACCGACATCAGCATCCGCGACGATGCCGATGTCGAGCAACCCGTCGGGCAGCGAGGCGAATTGTGCGTACGTGGGCCGCAAGTCATGCGTGGTTACTGGCAGCGACCGGAGGACACGGCGCGGGCCTTTACGCCCGATGGCTTTCTGCGGACGGGTGACATCGCCGTAATCGATGACAAGGGCTTCATCACGATCGTCGATCGCAAGAAGGACATGATCCTGGTGTCGGGCTTCAATGTGTACCCGAACGAAGTCGAGGACGTGGTCGCGAGCCATCCGGGCGTGATCGAGGTTGCTGCAATCGGCGTGCCGGACGAGCGCAGCGGCGAAGCGGTGAAGGTGTTTGTTGTACGCAAAGATCCGACGCTGACCGAGGCAGCGCTGATTGCCTACTGCCACGACAATCTGACGGGTTACAAGGTCCCGCACCATGTCGAGTTTCGTGACGAATTGCCCAAGAGCAATGTGGGCAAGATCTTGCGGCGTGAGTTGCGCGATGAAACGGTCCGACCCGCAGCCTGAGCGTTGCGAGTTCGACGTCTGTCACGAAATGCTTGTGTCGATTGTCGTTTCATGGTTTTATCTCGTTCGTAATTCTTTTCGAGTCACCATGCGTTCTGTCGCCCGTTTCCTCGCTGTCGTAACCGTAGCCGTACGTGTAGTAAGCGTAGGCAAGCGCGCGTCGTAACGGGACAGAACACTCGAACTGCAGGATTCCAAACCCCCGTCGGCGCGCAAGCCCGGCGGGGGTTTTTGCATTCTGGGGCCGCGCCGGTGATGTCGCTGAAGTCAAAACCAAGGAGAGCATCATGACTCAACTCACCGGCGCGCAACTGATCGTGCGCCTTCTCGAGCGCCAGGGCGTGCGCACGATTGCCGGTATTCCCGGCGGCGCCATTCTTCCGTTCTACGACGCGCTGTCGGCCAGCACGCAGATTCGCCACGTGCTGGCGCGTCATGAGCAGGGCGCCGGTTTCATGGCGCAGGGCATGTCGCGCGTGTCGGGTGTGCCGCAGGTGTGCATCGCCTCGAGCGGCCCTGGCGCGACCAACCTCGTCACCGCCATTGCCGATGCCTGTCTGGATTCGATTCCGATGGTGGTCATCACGGGCCAGGTGCCGCAATCCATGATCGGCACCGATGCTTTCCAGGAAGTCGACATCTACGGCATCACCGTGCCGATCACCAAGCACAATTTTCTGGTGCGTTCGGCCCAGGAGTTGCTCGAAGTCGTTCCCGATGCCTTCCGCATCGCGATGTCCGGGCGTCCTGGCCCGGTGCTGATCGATGTGCCCAAGGATGTGCAGAACCAACTGATCGACGTGGCGGAATTGCCGCCGCCCGCAGTGGCCGACATGCCGCCGCAACTGGACTTGGCGGCGGTCGACGCCGCAGCGCAGATGATCAATGCGGCCGAGCGTCCGGTCCTTTATCTCGGCGGGGGGGTGGTTCATTCCGGTGCGGCGCCGTTGGCAGTGCAACTGGCGGAGCAGGGTGGCTTGCCGACGACGATGACCTTGATGGCGCTGGGCGCGATGCCGATCGATCATCCGCTGTCGGTCGGCATGCTGGGCATGCACGGCGCGCGCTACACCAACTTCGTGCTCGAAGAGTCCGATCTGTTGATCTGCGTCGGCGCCCGTTTCGACGACCGTGCGATTGGACGTGCAGCGCAGTTCTGCCCCAACGCGAAGATCGTGCACATCGACGTCGACCGTTCCGAGTTGCACAAGATCAAGAGCGCCCACGTCGCCATTCATGCCGACGTGACCGAGGCGCTGCAGGCCCTGCTGCCGCGCGTCAAGACTGCGCTGCGCACCGACTGGCTGACGCATGTCGCTGATCTGAAGCAGCGCTTCCCGATGCAGTTCCCGGGCATCGACGATCCGCGCAGCCACTACGGCCTGATCAAGGCCGTGGCCGATGCGCTGGATGACGAAGCCGTCATCGCGACCGATGTCGGTCAGCACCAGATGTGGGTCGCCCAGGCCTATCCCTTCCGCCGTCCGCGCCAGTGGCTGACCTCGGGCGGCCTCGGCACGATGGGCTTCGGCCTGCCTACCGCAATCGGCGCCGCGCTGGCCGAACCCGAGCGTACCGTGGTGTGCTTCTCGGGTGACGGCAGCTTCAAGATGAACATCCAGGAACTGGCGACGCTGGCCGAGGAAGGTCTGAACGTCAAGGTCGTGCTGATGAACAACAACGCGCTGGGCCTGGTGTATCAGCAGCAGACGCTGTTCTACGGCAAACGTCTGTTCGCGTCCAAATACCGCACCGAACCCGACTTCGTGAAGATCGCCGAGGGCTTCGGTGTCCCGGCGCTCGATCTCGACCAGGCCGCCGACCCGCGTGCCGCGCTGGCCGAGGCGTTGAACGCGCCCGGTCCCTGCCTCATCCACGCGACGATCGATCGCGAGCAATTCGTCTATCCCATGGTGCCGCCGGGTGCCGCCAACACCGAAATGATCGGAGGCTGATGATGATCGAACAGGTTGCCGACCCGCTGCCGCAAGCCCGTTGCGCCAAGGTCATCCTTGAACTGGATGTGAATAACCACCCCGGGGTGATGAGCCACATCTGCAATCTCTTTGCACGCCGTGCCTTCAACGTCGAAGGCATCCTTTGCATGCCCGTCTCTGACGGCAAGCGCTCGCGTATCTGGCTGCTGGTGTTCGACGATGATCGCCTTGAGCAGATGGTCCGCCAGGTCGAGAAGCTGGAGGATGTCCTGGCAGTGCGCCGCCATGGCGCCGAGCATGAGGTCTTCGAGCGTCTCGAGAGCTTTTTCCACTAAGCCTTGGTGGCGCGTTGACGCCACGGCCGAAGGGGATGGGACGCATGCTAGACTCGCGCCCCATCCCCTTTTCGTTCATCGCTGATCAGGCAGGAAATCCATGTCCGGAAACACCCTCGGTACTCTCTTCACCGTCACGTCCTTCGGCGAATCGCATGGTCCGGCGATCGGCTGTGTCGTCGATGGTTGTCCACCGGGGCTGGCGCTGACGGCAGCGGATATCCAGATCGAACTCGACCGCCGCAAGCCGGGCACTTCGCGCCACGTCACCCAGCGCCGTGAGCCGGACGAGGTCGAGATTCTGTCGGGGGTGTTCGAGGGGGTGACGACGGGCACGCCGATCGCGCTGCTGATCCGCAATCAGGATCAGCGCAGCAAGGACTACGGCAATATCGCCGACACCTTCCGCCCTGGGCATGCCGACTATCCCTATTGGCAGAAATACGGCATCCGCGACTATCGTGGTGGTGGCCGCTCATCGGCGCGTGAGACCGCCGTGCGCGTCGCGGCTGGCGCGGTCGCGAAGAAATGGCTCAAGGAGCGCTACGGCATCGTGATTCGCGCCTGCATGACCGCGCTCGGGCCGATCGAGATTCCCTTTGTCAGCTGGGAGGAGGTCGATCGCAACCCCTTCTTTGCGCCGAATGCGGACATCGTGCCGCAGCTCGAAACCTACATGGACGAGCTGCGCAAGTCGGGTGACTCGATCGGTGCGCGCATCGACGTGGTCGCCAGTGGCGTGCCGGTCGGTTGGGGCGAGCCGGTGTATGGCCGCCTCGATGCGGATATTGCCTACGCGATGATGGGCATCAATGCGGTGAAGGGCGTGGAGATCGGCGCCGGTTTTGCGTCCGTGGCCCAGCGCGGCACCGAGCATGGCGACGAGATGACGCCGCAGGGTTTTCTGTCGAACAATGCGGGCGGCGTGCTCGGCGGCATTTCCACGGGCCAGGACGTCATCGCCAGCATTGCGATCAAGCCGACTTCCAGCATCCGTCTCGATCGCCGCTCGATCGACCGCGCGGGCAATCCGGTCATCGTCAACACCCATGGTCGTCATGATCCCTGCGTCGGCATCCGTGCCACGCCGATCGCGGAATCCATGCTTGCTTTGGTGCTGATCGATCACGCGCTGCGTCATCGTGCGCAGTGCGGCGACGTCCGTACCGACACGCCGCGCATTCCTGCGCTTGCGCCCGAAGGTGGCCAACGCTTGCCTTCGCCCCGCTAAGGGGGTGTTGCCGCCGGGAGTCTGCCGGGATGCTTCCCTACTGGCGCCTGTCGGCCTATTACTTCTTCTATTTCGCCTTTGTCGGGGCGTTTTCGCCGTACTTCACGCTGTATTTGCAGGCGATATCGCTGAGCGCGACCGAGATCGCGCTGTTGATGTCCCTGATGCAGTTGATGCGCGTGCTGGCGCCAAACCTGTGGGGCTGGTTGGCGGAGCGTCTGGGCATGCGGGTGGCGATCGTGCGCCTGTCCGCCCTGATGAGTCTGGTGGGCTTTGCCGGGTTCTTCGCAACGACCGAGTTTGGTGGCTTGTTCGTTGCCATGGCCTTCATGGCCTTCTTCTGGAGCGCGGCCCTGCCACTCATCGAGGGGCTGACCTTTGCCCATCTGGGCGAGGCAGGGCATCGCTACGGCAGTATCCGGGTGTGGGGTTCGGTGGGATTCATCGCGGCGGTGATGGCCTTGGGGCTGGCGCTGGATCATGTGCCGATCGAGGCTGTGCTCTGGGTCACGGCGACCATCCTGGTAGGTATTCTTGCCTGCTCCCTTTCCGTCCCGGAGGCGGTTCCGGCGCATGCCGAGCGGGTGGCGCTCAGCATGCGGCAGACGCTGCGACGCACCGAAGTCAGGGCTTTGCTGGGCGCTTGTTTCCTGATGTCGGCGGCGCATGGCGCTTTGTATGTTTTCTACTCCATCTATCTTGTCGATAAAGGCTACGACAAGGCCTTGGTCGGCTGGATGTGGACGCTGGGGGTGGCGGCGGAGATCATCGTCTTCATGCTGATGCCACGCATCACGCGCCGCTTCAGTCTGCGGGGCATCCTGATTTTTTCTTTTGCCTGTGCGGTGCTGCGCTTTGTCCTGATTGCGTGGGGTGCGGACAGCCTGCCGGTCTTGATGGTCGCGCAGGTTCTGCATGGTGCGACTTTTGGTGCCTATCATGCCGCTGCGATTGCGGCAGTGAACCTCTGGTTTCCAGGGCGGCTCCAATCACGGGGTCAGGCCTTGTACGGCAGCCTGTCGTTCGGCGCCGGCGGTATGCTGGGTGGTCTGCTCAGTGGCTACACTTGGGAAAGCCTCGGGCCGGAATGGACCTTTACCTGTGGGTCCCTGTTCGCATTGGCCGGGCTGCTGTGGTTGATGCGCGGCTGGTCAGCGTCGGGTCATGTGGGCGCGGGTCAATCTTGAGGAGAGCGAGATGAAGTTTGTTTTCGGAAGCCTGCTGCCGGCGGTGCTTGCAGCCACGATCACCGTCGCCTGCCAGACTGTGCAGACCACGCAAGGTGGTGCGGTCGGGGTGCAGCGCTCGCAACTGATGATGGTGTCGGCCCAGGAGATCGAACAGGCCTCCAGCAAGCAGTATCAGGACATGCTGGCCGAGGCGCGGCGCAAGAATGCGCTGAATCGCGATGCCGCCACCGTGCAGCGTGTGCGCCGCATCGTATCCAGGCTGACGTCCCAGACTGCGGTGTTCCGCCAGGATGCGCCCGCATGGCAGTGGGAGGTGAATGTGTTCACTTCCAATGAACTCAACGCCTGGTGTATGGCTGGCGGCAAGATGGCGATCTACACCGGGCTCATCGATCGACTGAAGCTTTCCGACGACGAAATCGCTGCGGTGATGGGGCATGAGATTGCCCATGCGCTGCGTGAGCATGCGCGTGAGCGGGTGTCGAAGTCGATGGCCACGGGGCTTGGCATCTCGGTGGCGGGTGCGCTGCTAGGGGTGGGGCAGGTCGGACAGGACTTGATGGGTACGGTGGCGAAAGTGACGTTCGAGCTCCCCAACTCGCGTGAGCACGAGATGGAGGCCGATCGCATGGGGGTCGAGTTGGCCGCGCGTGCAGGGTACGACCCGCGCGCGGCCGTGACCCTGTGGGACAAGATGGCGTCGCAGTCGGCCGGCGCGCCACCGCAATGGTTGTCGACCCATCCATCCCATTCCACGCGTCAGCGCGACCTTGCCGAATATGCGGCGAGAGTCATGCCGCTGTATCAGGCGGGCCGGCGCTGAGCACGCGACAGCGCATATGGCCTGTTTTGAGTGCTTTGTGAAATAATCGATTTCTTTTTTTAGCGCGGAATACACGGGATGGCAGCCCAAACCCTGTACGAAAAGCTCTGGTCCAGCCACGTCGTTCATGAAGAAGCCGACGGTACGGCACTGATCTACATCGATCGCCACTTGGTGCACGAAGTCACCAGCCCGCAGGCCTTCGAGGGGCTGAAGCTAGCCGGGCGCAAGCCTTGGCGCATCAGCTCGATCGTGGCGACTGCCGACCACAACACGCCGACCGACCATTGGGATCTGGGTATCCAGGACCCGGTATCGCGCCAGCAGGTCGAGACGCTGGACGCCAATATCCGTGAGGTCGGCTCGCTCGCGTATTTCCCGTTCAAGGACGCGCGCCAGGGCATCGTGCATGTCATCGGCCCGGAAAACGGTGCCACGCTGCCGGGCATGACCGTGGTCTGCGGTGACTCGCACACCTCCACGCATGGCGCTTTCGGCTGTCTGGCGCACGGCATCGGCACGTCCGAGGTCGAACATGTGATGGCGACGCAGTGCCTGCTGCAGAAGAAGTCGAAGACCCTGTTGATCAAGGTCGACGGCCAACTGGGCCGCGGCGTGACCGCCAAAGATGTCGTGCTCGCCATCATCGGCAAGATCGGTACGGCGGGCGGCACCGGTTATGCGATGGAGTTCGGTGGCAGTGCCATCCGGTCGTTGTCGATGGAAGGCCGCATGACGATCTGCAACATGGCGATCGAGGCGGGTGCGCGTGCCGGGATGATCGGCGTGGATGAAACGACCATTGCCTACCTAAAGGACCGTCCGTTCTCGCCCAAGGGTGCGCAATGGGACCAGGCTGTCCAATACTGGCGCACGCTGCACAGCGACGAGGGCGCGGTGTTCGACAAGGTGGTCGAACTGAAGGCTGAGGACATCCTGCCGCAGGTGACCTGGGGCACGTCGCCCGAGATGGTCACCACGGTTGACGGTCGCGTGCCCGATCCGGCCGCAGTCGCCGACCCCGTGCGTCGTGAAGGTGTCGAACGTGCCTTGAAGTACATGGGCCTTGAGGCCAACACGCCGATCACCGATATCAAGGTGGATCAGGTCTTCATTGGCTCGTGCACCAATTCGCGCATCGAGGATTTGCGTGAAGCCGCCGCGGTGGCCAAGGGGCGCAGCAAGGCAGCCAATGTCAAGCGCGTGCTGGTGGTGCCGGGTTCGGGTCTGGTCAAGCGTCAGGCCGAAGAAGAAGGCCTGCATGAGGTCTTTATCGCTGCGGGCTTCGAGTGGCGCGAGCCGGGCTGTTCGATGTGTCTGGCGATGAACGCCGACCGGCTCGAGCCCGGAGAGCGTTGTGCCTCGACATCGAACCGAAATTTCGAAGGTCGTCAGGGCGCGGGTGGTCGAACCCATCTTGTCAGCCCGGCGATGGCCGCGGCGGCCGCGGTGACGGGGCACTTCACCGACGTGCGCGCGCTGGCCTGAATCTCCAGCCGTAGATCAAGGAGAACGCAATGAACAAACTTGCATGGATTGGCGCCGCACTGGTCGCCGGCTTCGTCTCCATCGCCTGTAACACCGTACAGGGTGTCGGGCGCGACATTGAAGCGGGTGGCGAGGCCATCCAGAGGGCAGTGAAATAATGAATCCGTTTACCCAGCTCGACGGTCTGGTCGCGCCGCTCGACCGCGCCAACGTCGATACCGATGCGATCATCCCCAAGCAGTTCCTGAAGTCGATCAAGCGCAGCGGCTTCGGCCCCAACGCCTTCGACGAATGGCGTTACCTCGACGTCGGCCAACCCGGCCAGGACAATAGCCAGCGCCCGTTGAATCCGGACTTCGTGCTCAATCAGGCGCGTTACCAAGGTGCGCAGATCCTTTTGACGCGCGACAACTTCGGTTGTGGCAGCTCGCGCGAGCACGCTCCGTGGGCGCTGGAAGACTATGGGTTCCGCGTGTTGATCGGGCCTAGCTTCGCCGACATCTTCTTCAACAACAGCTTCAAGAACGGCCTGCTGCCGATCAAGCTCGAGGCTGCGGAGGTCGACGCGCTATTTCGCCAGTGCGAGGCGAGCGAGGGCTACCGTCTGGTGGTCGATCTGGCCGCGCAGACCATCACTCGCCCGGACGGCAAGTCGATCGCTTTCGACATCGACGCCTTCCGCAAGGAATGTCTGCTCAACGGCTGGGACGACATCGGCCTGACCCTGCGCCACGCCGACAAGATTCGTGCGTTCGAAGACGCGCGGCGCGCTGAACACCCGTATTACTTTGCCTGAGCCAGGATGGCTCGCCGAACCAAGGAAAACGATTCGATGAAGATTTGCGTGCTGCCGGGTGACGGCATCGGTCCCGAGATCATGGCGGAAGCCGTGCGTGTGCTCAACGCGCTCGATCTCAAGCTGGAGATGGAAGAGGCGTTGCTCGGTGGTTGCGCGGTGGATGCGACTGGCACCCCCTATCCCGAGGCGACGCAGAAGCTCGCGCGTGAAGCCGATGCCGTGCTGCTGGGCGCCGTTGGCGGTCCGAAGTGGGACGCGCTGCCGCGCGAGCAGCGCCCGGAGCGTGGCCTGCTCGGCATCCGCAAGGACCTTGGCCTGTTCGCCAACCTGCGCCCGGCCATCCTGTATCCGGAACTGGCCAACGCCTCGTCGCTGAAGCCCGAGATCGTTGCCGGTCTGGACATTCTCATCGTCCGCGAACTTACTGGCGACATCTACTTCGGCCAGCCGCGCGGCATCGAGACGCGTGAGGTCAATGGTACGCAGCAGCGCGTGGGCTGGAACACCATGATCTACGCCGAATACGAAATCCGCCGCATCCTCAAGGTGGCTTTCGAGGCGGCGCAGAAGCGCGGCAAGAAGCTGTGCTCGGTCGACAAGATGAACGTGCTCGAGTGCACCCAGTTGTGGCGTGACATTGCCGAAGAAGTCGCCAAGGACTACCCGGACGTCGAACTCACCCACATGCTGGTCGACAATGCCGCCATGCAGCTCGTGCGGGCCCCCAAGCAATTTGATGTGATGGTCACCGGCAACATGTTCGGTGACATCCTGTCGGACGAGGCCTCGATGCTCACCGGTTCGATCGGCATGCTGCCTTCGGCTTCGCTCGACGCCAACAACAAGGGTCTGTACGAGCCCTCGCACGGATCGGCGCCGGACATCGCCGGCAAGGGCGTGGCCAATCCGCTGGCGACCATCCTGTCGGCAGCGATGATGCTGCGCTATACCTTCAATCAGGAAGCTGCTGCGCAGCGCGTCGAGAACGCGGTCAAGAAGGTGCTGGCGCAGGGCTACCGAACCGGTGACATCTATGAGCCGGGCACGAAAAAGGTCGGTACGCGCGAGATGGGCGACGCCGTGCTCGCAGCGCTGTAAGCTGTTGCGCTGGCAAGAAATTTTCAAGAAACGTCTTTGTTGAGAGTGATGAACATGAATCGAGTCGGTCTGGTTGGCTGGCGTGGCATGGTCGGTTCCGTGCTGATGCAGCGCATGGTGGAAGAGGGTGACTTCGCCTTCATCGAGCCAGTGTATTTTTCCACCTCGAACGCCGGCGGCAAGGCGCCGTCCTTCGGCGGCAAGGAAGCCGCCGCGCCGCTGCAGGACGCGATGAACATCGATGCGCTGAAGGCCTGCGACATCGTGATCACCTGCCAGGGTGGCGACTACACCAAGGAAGTCTTCCCCAAGCTGCGCGCCACCGGCTGGAACGGCCACTGGATCGATGCCGCGTCTGCGTTGCGCATGAACGACGACGCGGTGATCATCCTCGATCCGGTCAACCGTAACGTCATCGACGCCGCGCTGGCCAAGGGCGGCCGTAACTGGATCGGCGGCAACTGCACCGTGTCGCTGATGCTGATGGGCTTGGGTGGCCTGTTCAAGCACGGTCTGGTCGAGTGGATCTCGGCGATGACCTATCAGGCGGCCTCGGGCGCCGGCGCGCAGAACATGCGCGAACTCATCAGCCAGATGGGTACCATCCACGATTCGGTCAAGGATCTGCTCGCCGATCCGGCCTCGGCCATTCTCGAGATCGACCGCAAGGTCGCCGAGACCATGCGTTCGGACGCCTTCCCGAAGAAGAACTTCCGCAACACGCCGCTCGCCGGCAGCCTGATCCCCTGGATCGACGTTCCGGTCGAGAACGGGCAGAGCAAGGAAGAGTGGAAGGGCGGCGCCGAGTGCAACAAGATCCTCGGCAACCCGGCCTTCCGCAGCCCGGGCTCGATCCCGATCGACGGCCTGTGCGTGCGCATTGGCGCGATGCGTTGTCACTCGCAGGCGCTGACCATCAAGTTGAAGAAGGACGTGCCGCTCGACGAGATCAGCGAGATCATCGCCGGTGCCAACGACTGGGTGAAGGTCGTCCCGAACGATCGCGAGATCACCGAGCGCGAGCTGACCCCGACCGCCATCACCGGCACGCTCACCGTCCCCGTCGGCCGCCTGCACAAGATGGCGATGGGCCCGGAGTACCTCGGCGCCTTCACCGTCGGCGACCAGCTGCTGTGGGGTGCGGCCGAGCCGCTGCGCCGCATGCTGCGCATCCTGCTCGAGCGTTAAGAATCTGGTTTTGATGCCGTAACCAAAGGGGGCTTCGGCCCCCTTTGGCGTTGGACGGGCTGCGTATATGCGGCACTAATTCACGGCAAAAGCCTGCGAATCCGCGCGGATTGCTGCGGCTCGCCCGGGAAAATGCTAGATTCCTAACCCAAACCACGACGCTTTTCGACAGGAAAGCTCGGCTTTCGGGGGTAACGCAGTTGAAGACCACGATGAAAACCTCGCTCAAGGCTTCCCTGATCGCGCTGGCGATTGCTTCGATACCGCTCGGGTCTCAGGCGGCGGGCCTCGGACAGATCAACGTCTTCAGTGGGCTGGGACAGCCGCTGCGTGCTGAAATCCAGGTCAGTGCCTCAGCACAGGAATTGCAATCGCTGACGGCCAGCATCGCCTCAGCCGATGCGTTTCGTCGGGCGAATATTTCGTATTCGGCCGCTGTCGCAGCGATCAGGGTCAGTGTTGACACGCGTGCCTCGCGACCGGTGATCCGTTTGTCCAGCGATCGGCCTATCAACGATCCCTTCGTCGACTTGCTAGTCGAGCTCAATTGGGCGAATGGCGGTATCTCGCGGGAGTACACCTTCCTGCTTGATCCCGTTGATGTGGTCACGCCTCGCCCGTTGGCTGCCGCCGTTGACGTGCCGGCTGCGCCGAGTGCGCGTCCGCGTCCGGCCGCTGCTCCGGTTACGGCCTCAGCTTCACGGCCCGTGGCCGATTCCTACACCGTTCGTCGTGGAGATACGCTCAACCGTATCGCGGCGGCACATGCCCAGCCTGGGGTGGCGCTCGATCAGATGCTGGTCGCGTTGTATCGCGCCAATCGAGATGCTTTCGATGGCGGGAACATCAATCGCTTGCGAGCGGGAGAAGTGCTGTCGGTTCCAGGTGCCGAGGCCGCGCGTGCGATTGATGTGAGTGAGGCGCGTCGCGAGATTCGTGCGCAGTCTGCGGACTTCGAGGCTTACCGTCGCGGTTTGGCGACGGCTGCGGCCCGTCGGCCGCCCGCCGCTCAGGACGTGGCAGCCCAGGAGAGTGCTGGCAGAATTGCGCCTCGGGTCGAGGAGCCCAAGCCGCTTGCTGATTCGGGTGACCAGGTCAAGGTGTCCCGCAGCCAGTCCGAGGGTGGGCCGGGGGTGGTTGATGCCAACACGCGTCTGCAAGCCCTTGAGGAAGAGTTGGCGACGCGTGAAAAGGCGCTAGAAGAAGCGAATGCTCGGCTTGCTCAGCTCGAGTCGAGCATCCGCGACATGCAGAAATTGCTTGAGCTACGCAGTGGTGCCATGGCGCAGTTGCAGCAGGGCGTGCCAGGGGGCGCTCCTGTGCCCACGTCGCCACCGGTTGCGTCGGAAGCGCCTGCCGCTGCAGTGTCAGCGCCGGCGGTTACGACTGCCCCTGTCGCACCGGCTTCGCCAGAGGCAGTGAAACCTTCCGCGCAGCCCGAAACGCCACCGAAACCTCCGGTGCGTCAGCCTCCGCCGCCCAAGCCAGAGCCGACCATGATTGAGTCGTTGCTGGGCGACCCGACTGTCGTTGCCGGCGGGGCGGGCATTCTGGCCTTGTTGCTGGGTTATCTCGGAATCAAGCTGCGGCAGCGACGCCAGACCCGGACCGCGCAGTCAGCGGCGCAGAACGACTTGGCGCCGGGTAACGCAGGCGTTTTTGCCTCGACCGGGGGGCAAAGTGTCGATACCGGGGCGAGCAGCATCATGCAGACTGACTTCAGTCAGGCTGGGTTGTCTGCAATTGATGCGGACGAGGGCGTTGACCCCGTTGCCGAGGCGGATGTCTATATGGCCTATGGGCGGGATGCCCAAGCAGAAGAGATTCTGCAGGATGCGCTCAAGGCGGATCCGTCTCGCGCTGCAATCTATCTGAAGCTGCTGGAGGTGTACGCACACCGGCGTGACGCGCGTCAGTTCGAAACGCTTGCGACAGAGTTCTTTGCACGTACGAATGGGCAGGGACGGGACTGGGAAAAGGCGGCAACGCTGGGTCGCAAGCTTGACCCGCAGAACCCGCTGTACGCTGAATCGCAGTCGCAGCAGGATACTGCAGCGCCTCGTACTGAAGTACCGATCGATGTGATGGGGCGCTCAGCCACCGTGGCGGGCGCTGCTTTGGTCGGTGGTGGGGCGCTTGCGGGTGTCCAGGCGCAGTCTGATGCCCACGACGCGGATGACGAGGCTAAGACGGAGATGGAGACGGAGCAGCCTGCTTCGCTCGCGAGCCTGGATTTCACCAGTGCGATGTCCGTCGAGCCGAGCCAGTCGCAGATGCGTGACACCTGGACTGCTCCGGGAGATCTGAGTCAGTTTGCCGGCGACAAGAGTAGCGATCTCGAGGCCGAGGCACCGGAGGTCGAGCAGGTGGAGGCGCTTGAGATGGCTGAGGCGCCTGAGCTTGATGCCGAAGCGCCGATCGATATGAACGTGATTGATTTTGAGCTGGATCTTGGCGACGAGGTGTCGCCGTCCCAGGATGCAGATGCACGTCCGGCTCAGGCGGAGACTTCGGCAGAGGCCGTGCAGGAGGATGCCGGTCTCACCTTCGATCTCGAGCTTGATGAGCCCGCCGAGCAGGCTGCGACAATCGATTTCGGGCTGGCAGATGACGCTACGCCCGCCTCGGCCATCAAAGAGTCGTCAATCGATGCGGAGGGCTACAGTGCCGCTGATGCGACCATGATCGAGTCCGTGCCGGACCTTTCCGCAAGCCTCGATTTCGAACTTCCGGATATGGATCTGCCTGCGCCGAAGACAGAAGCCTTCGATCTCAATCAAACGGTGTTGCAGCCGATGGAGATCTCCTCAAGAGACGAGGATGATGCTCTGCCCGCAGAGGCAGGGGAGCTTGAGCATCAAGAGCTTGAAGCGTCGCCCGTGGTGGATCTCGAAAAGTCGAGTTTTGACAGTAGCCTGCTCGACTTCGATTTTGATCTCGACACGCCAGTGTCTCCCTCGCCGGTGGGCGCGAAGGGTCTGGATCTGACTTCGATCGATCTCGAGCTCGATAACTTTGATGCGCCAGATGCAGCGCCGACGTCTGCGCCCGCGCCGTTATCGATCGATACAACTCAGCTTGGCCAGTCGTTGGCGGAGAGCGAAGCCGAGGAGCCGGTTTTTGACGTCACGACGGACGAGGTCGATACGAAGCTCGAGTTGGCGCGCGCTTACGATGACATGGGCGACAAGGAGGGTGCGCTCGAATTGCTCGAGGAAGTGCTCAATGAAGGCTCTGAAGCGCAGCAGGCGGTTGCACGCGAGATGATCGCGCGCCTGTCCTGATGAACGGCTGACGTTGCCGCCGCAGGATCAAGGTCCTGCGGCGGCAACGTCGTTAACGATCATGCATTCCGGACTTGTTTTGCTTTTGTGGTTCGCGGCGGTGGCGTCGGTTCAATTTCTCGCGCCCGTGGTGCTGATGTGGGCGGTGATTGCCTGTTTGCTGCTTTCTTTCGGCCTTGCTCGCACGAGGACGTTGCGCCTTTTGCGTCGAGTGAGAGTGCTAATGCTGGCGATCCTGCTGCTGTTTGGCTGGTTTACGCCGGGTGAGGCTGTGTTTATGGACTGGCCGCAGGCTTCGCCCAGCCGTGAAGGCTTGACCTTGGCGCTGCTTCATGCGGGACGGCTTGTTGCCGTGGTGTGTGCGGTCGCCCTCCTGCTCGAGCGCCTGCCGACCGAGCGTCTGGTGGGCGGGCTCTACAGTCTCAGCCGGCCGTTCACGCTAATTGGCCTGCGTGCTGGGGACGTTGCGCTGCGCTTGTTGCTGGTCCTGCGGATGGTCGAGTCGTCGCCACGCGTTAGTGTGACTGGGCACTGGAAGGCGTGGTTGCTGGATGACCGGGACGGTGCCGATCTCCAGCCCATTCATCTGGTACGGGAGCGCTTGGGCCGTGCGGATCTCCTTATCGGCGTGGGCCTGATGGCCGCGCTTTTGCTGTGGAATTTTTCATGACCCGGATTGCGATTGGTGTCGAGTATGCCGGTGACGCCTTTCGTGGCTGGCAGAGCCAGGCTCATGGCCGCACGGTGCAGGATGTGCTCGAGAAGGCTTTGTCCGAGATCGCCGCCGAGCCGGTTCGGCTGCACTGCGCAGGGCGTACGGATGCCGGTGTGCATGCGACTGCCCAAGTCGCCCATTTCGATACGGTGGCCTCGCGTCCGATGACGGCCTGGGTGCGCGGGGTCAACGCACTGTTGCCGCCAGCAGTCGTCGTGCGTTGGGCGATGACGGTGGACGATACGTTTCATGCGCGCTTTCTTGCCATGGAGCGTCAGTACCGATACATCCTGCACAACGCCCCGACGCGCCCCGCGATGCTGGCTGGTCGTGTTGGCTGGTTCCATGTGCCGCTCGATGAGGCGCGCATGGCGGAAGCGGTGAAATGCCTGGTTGGCACGCATGATTTCTCCGCGTTTCGTGCGGCAGGCTGTCAATCGAAGACGCCGGTGAAGGTCATGCGCGAGGCGCGCGTCATGCGTCAGGGCGAATACCTGTTGTTCGATTTTCGCGCCAATGCGTTTCTGCACCACATGATCCGCAACCTGGTCGGGGCGTTGGTCTACGTCGGTAAAGGGCATTACCCGGTGGACTGGATGCGAGAAGTGCTCGAGATGCGTGATCGTACTTGCGCAGCACCGACCTTTCCGCCAGATGGGCTCTACCTGTGCGGTGTCGGCTACCCGCCGCGCTGGTCCCTCCCGGGTGATGGGCGTATCATCGCGCTGCCTCAGCTTCCCCTCACCTGAATGTCTCGTACCCGAATCAAAATCTGTGGCCTGACGCGGCCGCAAGATGTACGCGCGGCCGTCGACCTTGGTGCCGATGCAATCGGCTTCGTGTTCTATCCGCCCAGCCCGCGCGCGGTCAGCATCGAGCAGGCCGCCGAACTCGTGGCCATGCTGCCTCCTTTCGTCACTGCAGTGGGTTTGTTCGTGAATGCCACGGCGGAAGAGGTGAATGCGGTGCTCGCGCGCGTTCCGCTGCAACTTTTGCAGTTTCATGGCGACGAAGCAGAGTCTGATTGTGTCCGTTACGGACGACCCTGGATCAAGGCGGCGAGGATGCGGCCAGGGGTCGATCTGGTAGAATTCGCGTCTTCTTATCCGCGGGCCGGTGGCATCCTCCTTGATGCTTTTGTGGAGGGCTACGGTGGCGGAGGAAAGACTTTCGACTGGTCGCTGATCCCGGAAGGGTTCGGGCGGCCACTCGTGCTTTCTGGCGGACTCGATGCAGACAACGTGGTCGAGGCCGTGCGGCGCGTCCGCCCGTGGGCGGTGGATGTCTCGAGCGGCGTCGAAAGTGACAAGGGAATCAAGGATGCGGCGAAGATCGCCGCGTTCATCGCCGGAGTTCGACATGCAGATGGCTGATACGCCTTACCAGTTTCCCGACGCAAGCGGGCATTTCGGCCCGTACGGCGGAGTCTTCGTTGCTGAAACCCTGATGCCGGCGCTGGCTGAGCTGCGCGCAGCGTATGCCGAGTGCCAGGCTGATCCAGCGTTCGTGGCGGAGTTCGAGTACGAACTCAAACATTACGTCGGTCGCCCCAGCCCGATCTACCACGCCAAGCGCTGGTCTGAAATTCTCGGCGGGGCACAGATCTATCTCAAGCGCGAAGATCTCAACCACACTGGTGCCCACAAGGTTAACAACTGCATCGGCCAGGCGATGGTTGCCCGCCGCATGGGCAAGCCGCGTGTAATCGCTGAGACCGGAGCAGGGCAGCACGGTGTGGCGACGGCTACGGTGGCTGCGCGCTATGGCATGGAATGCGTGGTGTACATGGGGTCAGAGGACGTCAAGCGCCAGGCCGCCAACGTCTACCGCATGAAGCTGCTCGGTGCCACCGTGGTGCCGGTCGAGTCGGGCTCGAAGACGCTCAAGGACGCACTCAACGAAGCGATGCGTGACTGGGTCACGAACATCGCTGACACCTTCTACATCATCGGCACGGTCGCGGGCCCGCACCCTTATCCGATGATGGTGCGTGATTTCCAGTCGGTGATCGGCAAGGAATGCCTCGAGCAGATGCCTGACATGGCTGGTCGTCAGCCCGACTACGTCATTGCGTGTGTGGGCGGTGGCTCGAACGCGATGGGCATCTTCCATCCGTATATTGGTGTGCCGGGCGTCAAGCTCGTCGGCGTCGAAGCAGCGGGCGAGGGTATCGAAACCGGCCGCCACTCGGCCTCCCTGTCCGCAGGACGTCCCGGCGTGTTGCACGGTAATCGTACCTATCTGCTGCAGAACGAGGATGGGCAGATCATCGAGACGCACTCGATTTCGGCCGGACTCGACTATCCGGGTGTCGGTCCCGAGCATGCGTGGCTGAAGGACGCGTCGCTTGCGGACTACGTCGGCATCACCGATGGCGAGGCGCTGGAGGCCTTCCACAAGTTGTGCCGCCTGGAAGGCATCATTCCCGCGCTCGAGTCCTCGCATGCCCTGGCCTACGCGGCCAAGCTGGCGCCGACCCTGCCCAAGGACAAGATCCTGCTGGTTAATCTGTCCGGCCGCGGCGACAAGGATATGCACACCGTTGCCGAGCGTTCCGGCATCCAGTTCTGAACCTGCCCCGGGCCGCGTTGCGGCCCGCAGTGTGATCGAGACATGTCAAGAATCCAGACCGTTTTCCAGCGCCTGCAAGCCGATGGCCGCAAGGCGCTGATTCCTTTCGTCACCGCCGGCTTTCCGGAGCCCGCGCTGACGCTGCCCATCATGCGTGCCCTGGTCGAGGGCGGTGCCGACGTCATTGAGCTCGGCGTGCCTTTTTCTGACCCGATGGCTGATGGTCCGACCATTCAGCGTGCGTCCGAATGTGCGCTTGCGCAGGGCATGAGCCTGCGCAAGGTGTTGGACGTCGTGCGCAGCTTCCGCGCCGAGAACACCGATACCCCGGTGGTGTTGATGGGCTATGCCAACCCCATCGAGGCGATGGGTGTCGAGACGTTCGTCGCGGCTGCACGTGATGCGGGTGTCGATGGTGTGCTGGTCGTCGATTATCCGCCCGAGGAGTGCGTGAGCTTTGCCCGTGCGGCACGCGCAGCTGAGCTGGATCCGATTTTCCTGTTGGCACCGACCTCGACCGAACAGCGCTTTGCCGATGTCGCAGCAGTGGGTAGTGGCTATATCTACTACGTGTCGCTGAAGGGTGTGACCGGCAGTGGCAAGCTTGACATCGACGAAGTTGCACGCCGCATCCCGCAGATTCGCGCGGCGGTGGGCATGCCGGTGGGGGTGGGTTTCGGTATTCGCGATGCGGACAGTGCGCAGCGCATTGGTGCAGTCGCTGACGCCGTGGTCATCGGTAGCCGGATCATCGAGGAAATCGAACACAGCCCTCGCGACGAGGCTGCAGCGCGCGTTACGACCTTCATGCGTGGCATCCGTGTGGCGCTCGATGCGCTTGTGCCGGAGACGGGAGCGAAGTCATGAGCTGGTTGCAGAAACTGCTGCCGCCGAAGATCAAGCGCAGCGACAGTGTCGCGCGCGGCAAGTCTTCGATTCCGGAAGGGTTGTGGAGCAAATGCGGAGCTTGCGAGGCCGTGCTTTATCGGTCCGACCTCGACAGCAACCAGGGCGTTTGCCCCAAGTGCGGCCACCATCATCGCTTGCGCGCCCGTCAGCGCCTCGATCTCTTGCTCGATGCAGAAGGACGCTTCGAGATCGGCGCCGAGGTGTTGCCCGTCGATGCCCTGAAGTTCAAGGACTCGCGCAAGTACCCGGAGCGTTTGTCGACGGCGACCTCCGATACCGGCGAAGCCGATGCCATGGTGGTGATGCAGGGTGCGATCCAGAACGTGCCGGTCGTGGTCGCCTGCTTCGAATTCGAGTTCCTGGGCGGCTCGATGGGTTCGGTTGTCGGCGAGCGTTTCGTGCGGGGTGCGAAGGCGGCGTTTGATCAGCGTGTCCCCTTCATCTGTGTCACTGCCTCGGGTGGCGCGCGCATGCAGGAAGGCTTGTTCTCGCTGATGCAGATGGCCAAGACCACGGCGTCGATTACCCGTCTGGCCGAGCGCCGACTACCGTTCGTCACGGTGTTGACCGATCCGACCATGGGCGGTGTGTCAGCGAGCTTTGCCTTCATGGGCGACATCGTCGTCGCTGAACCGGGCGCGCTGATTGGTTTCGCCGGCCCGCGTGTCATCGAGCAAACCGTGCGCGAGAAGTTGCCGGAAGGCTTCCAGCGAGCCGAGTTCCTGCTCGAGAAAGGCGCCATCGATGTCATCGTCGATCGTCGCGAGATGCGACAGGAGCTGGCCCGTATGCTCAACCTGCTGCTGCGGCAACCCGCTGCCTCTGCTGCCTGATGGACGCACCTGATTTCGCCTCGCCGCAGACGCTCGACGGCTGGCTCCAACTGCTTGAGCAGCGCCACGCGCAAAGTATCCGGCTCGGGCTCGATCGTGTCGCTGCGGTACGTGCAGCACTTGGCCCGGATCCCGGTTCAGTGGTGATCACGGTCGGCGGCACGAACGGCAAGGGCTCGTGCTGTGCGATGCTCGAGGCCATCCTGCTTGCCGAGGGCTACCGCGTCGGTTGCTATACCTCGCCGCATCTGCTGCGATACAACGAGCGTGTCCGCATCGATGGAAAGGATGTGTCGGACGAAGCGCTGGTCGCAGGCTTCAATGCCGTTGAGGCCGCTCGGGGCGACACGCCGCTGACTTATTTCGAGCACGGCACCCTGGCCGCGTGGGCGGTGTTCTGCGTGGAAAAGCCGGATGTGATCATTCTCGAGGTCGGCCTGGGTGGTCGCCTCGATGCGGTGAATGTCATCGACGCCGACTGTGCGCTGGTGACCAGCGTCGCGCTTGATCATATGGACTATCTCGGCGACACGCGTGAAGCGATCGGTTTCGAGAAGGCGGGTATCTTCCGCGCCGGTCGGCCTGCGGTGTGCGGCGATCCGCAGCCTCCGGCAACCTTGCTCGCCCATGCCGACGCGATTGGGACACCACTGTGGGTCAGTGGTCGTGATTTCGGTTTTGGCGGTGACCGTCAGCAGTGGGGCTACTGGCGCTATCAGGCGCCATCGGCGCAGGGGGCGTTGGTTAAGCGCGGTGGTCTTGCCTACCCGGCGCTGCGCGGCGCCAATCAACTGCTCAATGCGGCGGCCGTCATGACGGTGCTCGACACCTTGCGTGATCGCGTTCCTGTTTCGATGCAGGCAATCCGGCAAGGTCTGATGCTGGTCGATGTGCCGGGCCGTTTCCAGGTGTTGCCCGGTCGTCCGGCGGTCGTCCTGGATGTTGCCCATAACCCGCAGGCTGCAGGGGTCCTTGCCGAGAACCTTGGTGGGATGGGGTTTTACCCCGAAACGTGGGCGGTGTTCGGCATGCTCAGCGATAAGGATGTCGAGGGCGTGGTGGCCTTGATGAAGGGCCGTATCGATCACTGGTTGCTGGTTGATCTGCCGGGTCCGCGTGGGCTGACGGCCGAAGACTTGGCGTTGCGGATGCGCGCGGCGGGGGTTGAGGGTGACATCCGTTGCGTTGCGACACCTCGGGAGGCTTATGTTGCGGCGCAGCAAGAGGCCGGCGAGGGTGGTAGAATCGTCGCCTTCGGATCCTTCCTGACGGTAGCTGAAGTGCTTGCTGCGGTAAACGCTGCCCGGCACTGACGAGATCTTTCCGTGACCGACGCAGAAAACCTCGAAATCAAGAAACGCGCCCGGCGTCGGCTCGTCGGTGCTATTGCGCTCGCTTTGCTGGCGGCGATCGTGCTGCCGATGATGATGGAGCAGGAGCCTCGCCCTAACGCGGGGGACATCCAGATCACGATTCCCGACCGTGATCTGGAGTCGAGCACGTCTCGTCCAAGCGCGTCCGTGGGTGACCCCGCGCTCGCTGCGCCGATCGTGCCTGCGCCCGAGGAACAGGCACCGTCGTCGGTGCTTCCGGCAGTTGAAGCACCGGCGCCTGTGGTCGTCCCGACCGCCCCCGTCGTGGCTGAACCCGCGACGAAAAGCCCCAAATCAGAGACCGCCAAGCCTGATCCGGTCAAGGCCGAGCCTGTGAAACCCTCTGCCGAGGAAGCCGAAGCGGCGCGCGCGCGGGCGATTCTCGAGGGGCGGGAGATTCCGCGTGGTGAGGCCTTCGTGCTGCAGATCGGCGCTTTTTCCGATGCAGCCAAGGCGGGTCGAATCACGGCGGATCTCAAGCAGCAAGGCTTCGCTGCCTACACTGAAAAAGCCGGTAATGTCACGCGCGTACGCGTCGGGCCGGTTGCCGGTCGTGCCGCAGCCGACAAGACGGCCGCTCAGTTGAAGGCGCTTGGCTTCAGCACCGTCATCACACCGCGCTGATCATTGCCGATGACGGTTTTCGATTACGTTTTCCTCGCTGTCCTGGGCTTGTCCGCTGCCGTTGGCATGTGGCGTGGCCTGGTCAGTGAAGTGATGGCCGTGCTCGCGTGGGTGGTCGCGCTTTTTGCGGCCTGGCGCTATAACGAACAGGCGGCTGCCGTCTTTACGGGTGTGATCGTCGAGCCCTTGTGGCGGCAGGTCGCGGGCGGTGCGCTCGTGGTCGTGGGGGTGTTGATCCTCACCGCACTGATTCGCTACCTGTTGCGTCAGTTGCTTCGTGCTGCCGGGTTGGGGGCCACCGACCGTTTTTTTGGGGCGTTGTTCGGTATTGCGCGAGGGCTGCTGGTAGCCTTGGTGGTTGTCTTGATCGGCGGACTGGCTGGTCTGTCGCGCGAACCCTGGTGGACGCAGGCCTTGTTCGCGCCACCGTTGGAAACGGCGGTTATCGCCGCCAAACCCTGGCTGCCCGATGTGGTGGCTGACAAGATTCGATTCAGATAGGCGAAATCTCCATGTGCGGAATTCTCGGGGTCGTTGCCACCTCTCCGGTCAACCAGTTGTTGTACGACGGTCTGCAGGTGCTGCAGCACCGCGGCCAGGACGCGGCGGGTATCGCGACCTCCGAAGGCGGGCGCTTTCACATGCACAAGGGCTCGGGCCTGGTGCGCGATGTGTTCCGTACGCGCAACATGCGCAATCTGGAAGGCAACTGGGGCATCGGCCACGTCCGTTATCCCACGGCCGGTTCGGCCTATAACGCGGCCGAGGCGCAGCCTTTCTACGTCAACTCGCCGTTTGGCTTGCTGCTGGCGCATAACGGCAACCTGACGAACTCCGAGGCCCTCAAGCGCGAGATGTTCCTGTCCGACTTGCGCCACATCAACACCAGCAGCGACTCCGAAGTGCTGTTGAATGTGCTGGCGCACGAACTGCAGGCTGCCTGTAACGGCCTGAAACTTGACGAAGATGCGGTGTTCCGTGCAGTGGCGGGCGTGCATCGTCGTTGCCGCGGCGCTTATGGCGTCGTGGTGATGATCGCCGGTTACGGTTTGCTGGCCTTCCGTGATCCCTACGGCATCCGTCCGCTGGTGATTGGCCGCAACGATACCGAAGCTGGTACGGAATGGCTGGTGGCGTCCGAGTCGGTGGCGCTGGATGTGCTGGGCTTCAAGCTGTTGCGTGACATCGCCCCGGGTGAGGCGGTACTGATCGACACGCAGGGCAACTTCCATAGTCGCCAGTGCGCCAGCAAGACCGTGCAGGCGCCATGCATGTTCGAATTCGTCTATCTGGCCCGTCCGGATTCGATCATCGACGGGGTGTCGGTCTACGAGTCGCGGATGAAGATGGGCGAGTATCTCGCCGAAAAGATGAAGCGCACGATGCCGAATGTGCATATCGATGTGGTGATCCCGATTCCGGACTCCAGCCGTCCGTCGGCAATGCAGATGGCCGAGTGCCTCGGTCTGCCGTTCCGCGAAGGTTTCGTCAAGAACCGCTACATTGGCCGCACCTTCATCATGCCGGGTCAGGCCACGCGCAAGAAGTCGGTGCGCCAGAAGCTGAACACCATCCATCAGGAGTTCAGGGGCAAGAGCGTGTTGTTGGTTGATGACTCCATCGTGCGCGGCACGACGAGCAAGGAAATCGTCAACATGGCGCGTGAGGCCGGTGCGACCAAGGTGTATCTGGCTTCGGCCGCGCCTCCGGTGCGCTATGCCAACGTTTATGGCATCGATATGCCGACGCGGGGTGAGCTGATCGCATCGGGTCGCAGTGAAGACGAGATCTGTCGTGAAATTGGCGCCGATGGGCTGATCTACCAGGAACTCGACGACCTCAAGGCGTCGGTACGCGCACTCAATCCGTCGATCAGCTTTTTCGAGACCTCTTGTTTCGATGGGTGCTACGTTACGGGCGACATCACGGCCGAATACCTGAACGGTGTTGAGAATCAACGTGGCGAGGTCAAGCCGTCGACGAACGACGGTCATGACGACGATGGCGGACAACTCGACCTGAACCTTGCCTCGAATTCCGATCACTGAGCAGCCGCGACGCTGCCGACTTCAAGCCGACTGACCGCAATGACGTTTTCCGACGACCACAGCTACCATCCCGACACCCTGGCGATTCGCGCCGGCATCGATCGCAGCCAGTTCGGCGAGCACAGCGAGGCGATGTACCTGACCTCGAGCTTCGTGTTCCAGAGTGCAGCACAGGCGGCCGCGCGTTTCTCAGGGGCGGAGGAAGGCAATGTCTATGCCCGCTTCTCCAACCCCACGGTCACCGCGATGCAGACGCGACTGGCTGCGCTGGAAGGTGCAGAGGCCTGCGTGGCGACGGCCTCGGGCATGTCGGCGATTTTGTCGCTGGCAATGGCGGTGCTGCAGGCGGGTGATCACGTGGTGGCGTCCAACGGCTTGTTCGGTGCCACGCAGCAATTGTTCGGCAACATTCTGTCGAAGTTCGGCATCGAGACCAGCTTCGTACCGGCTACGAACTTGAATGCCTATCGTGAAGCCGTCCGGCCGCGTACCCGGCTGTTCTTCATCGAAACGCCGTCCAACCCATTGACCGAAGTGGTCGACATTGCCGGCGTTGCCGCCATTGCCCACGAGGCGGGCGCGTTGCTGGCGGTGGACAACTGCTTTTGCTCGCCAGCGCTGCAGCGTCCGTTGGATTTCGGTGCGGATGTCGTTGTGCATTCGGCGACCAAGTATCTGGACGGTCAGGGCAGGGTCCTGGGCGGCGCGGTTGCCGGCAAGAAGGCGGTCACGGATGAGGTGTTCAAGTTCCTCCGCACTGCGGGGCCGACCTTGTCGCCCTTCAACGCCTGGGTGATCTTGAAAGGGCTGGAGACCTTGCGCCTGCGCATGGAGGCGCAGTCTGCTGCGGCGCTGGAGCTCGCGAGTTGGCTTGAAGTCCAGCCCGGCATCGCCCGAGTGTATTACCCCGGGCTGCCGTCGCACCCCCAGCACGCACTGGCGATGCGCCAGCAGAAGACCGGTGGCGCGATCGTCAGCTTCGACGTCGAAGGCGGGCGCGATGCGGCGTGGAAGGTCGTCGACTCAACGCGTCTGATGTCTATCACGGCCAATCTCGGCGACACCAAAACCACGATCACCCATCCGGCGACGACCACCCACGGCCGGATTTCGCCTGAGGCGCGTGCTGCGGCTGGCATCGGCGATGGGCTGCTGCGGATTGCGGTGGGGCTGGAGTCGATTGAGGATCTGAAGGCGGATTTGGCACGCGGATTGGCCCGCTAAGGGCTGGGTACTGATTCACCTACCAGACGACGGGCGTGAAATCCTGCCCGTCGTAGTGCAAGCCGCAAGCCTGCCCATGCCAGTCGGGCAAAACCTGGCGCACGCATTCCCGACCATCCACCAAGAAATGATGACAGCTTGGCCGATGCGTGTGGCCGTGCACCAGCGTCGGGTAGCCCTGTTCGCGCAGCAGCGCCGCGACCGCCTCGGCGTTGACATCCATGATCTCCATCGTCTTTTCGGCCTTGGCCGTTTCGCTTTGCTGGCGTAGCGAGGTGATGAAGGCTTTGCGTGCAGCCAAGGATTGAGCGAGAAAACCACCTTGCCAGGCTGGATCGCGAACCTGGCGGCGGAAGGCCTGGTAGGCGTGGTCGTCGGTGCACAGTGCGTCGCCGTGCGCGAGCAGCAGCGTCGGGGCGTCGGCAGTATTGCCGAAGCGAACCGACGTGGGGTCCTCGAGCAAAGTGGCGCCAATCGCGTTGGCAAAGGCGGGACCTGCGAGCAGGTCGCGGTTGCCGGTCATGAAGAAGACGGGGGTGCCGGCGTCGGCCAGCGTGCGGATCGCTGTCGCGATCTGCGCATTGAAGGGCGTGCCGAGATCATCGTCGCCGGCCCAGTATTCGAACAAGTCGCCGAGGATGAAGAGACTCGCAGCATTGCGTGCAGGCCCCTGCAGAAAGTGCAGGAAGGCGTCGACGTTGGCGGGTTCGTCCTCGTTGAGATGCAGATCCGAAATGAACAATGCCGGAAGCGTCGCCTGGACGGTTTTCGGCATGGGTTGCGGGTACCCGCCAGGGGCGGGCACGGCGCGGTGATTGGACGACGAATCAGACAATGCGTCAGGCGACTTCAGCGCGTTCGATGATCACGTCTTCCTTCGGCACGTCTTGATGGAAGCCGCTGGACCCGGTCTTGACCTTGCGGATGGCGTCGACCACGTCCATGCCTTCGGTGACGCGGCCGAACACGCAGTAGCCCCAGCCTTGCAGATCGGGCTTGGTGTGGTTGAGGAAGTCGTTGTCGGCGACGTTGATGAAGAACTGGGCTGTGGCCGAATGCGGGGCTTGGGTGCGGGCCATGGCGATGGTGCCACGTTCGTTCTTCAAGCCGTTGTCGGCTTCGTTCTTGATCTGCTCGCCGGTCGGCTTCTGGCTCATGCCGGGTTCGAAACCGCCGCCCTGGATCATGAAGCCGTCGATGACGCGGTGGAACACGGTGTTGTTGTAGTGGCCCGATTCCACATAGGAAAGGAAGTTGGCTACGGTGACCGGTGCCTTTTCGGCGTCGAGTTCGAGGGTGATGGTGCCGTGGTTGGTGTGCAGTTTGACTGCCATGAGTCGTTCTCCTGGGTAATTCGGTTGCCGGTATGTGTTTGCAAGCCCGTGGTTTTATCGGGTCGCGGTGTTATTTGGCCGCTTTCTTGGCTGCAGCCGCTTCCAGCACGCGGGCGTTCTCGACGATCACGGCTTCGACCGGCACATTCTGGTGGAAGCCGCGGTTACCGGTGGCAACCTTGCCGATCTTGTCGACCACGTCCATGCCCTTCACCACCTTGCCGAAGACGGCATAGCCCCAGCCGTCGCGCGACGGGTAGTCGAGGAAGGTGTTGGGCACGAGATTGATGAAAAATTGCGAACTGGCCGAATGCGGGTCGGCGGTGCGGGCCATGGCCAGCGTGCCGCGCTCGTTCTTGAGGCCGTTCTTGGCTTCGTTCTCGATCGGGGCACGGGTGCTTTTCTGTTTCATGTCGGCGTCGAAGCCGCCGCCCTGGACCATGAAGCCGTCGATGACGCGGTGGAACACCGTGCCGTTGTAATGGCCGTCCTTGACGTACTGCACGAAGTTTTCGGCAGATTTCGGCGCTTTGTCGGCGAAGAGTTCGACCACGATTTCGCCCTGGTTGGTCTTGAGTTCGACCATCGGGTTGGCGGCCAGTGCGTTCAGCGCGGTGGTGGCCAGGGCGGCGAAGGCGATCAGATGCTTTCTCATGGAATCTCCGGTGCACGGCCGTTTGGCCAGGATGGAATTGCGGTCGCATGGAGTGTCGGCGGGCATTGCATAGGCTGCCCGTCAGCACAGGACGGCCAAAAGGGCGGACTTGTCGGCCGTGGTATATTTGCGGCCTGCTGTCGCCGGCCCCGGCGTTTTGGCGACGCGAGATTCTAGCAACAAGCCCCACCCCTCACAATCGCGCTGCCGGCGTGGTTTTTCCCCCGTTTTCCGTTATCCCGATGCTGACGATCTACAACACCCTGTCGCGTAACAAGGAAGTCTTTTCCCCGATCGAACCTGGCAAGGTCCGCATGTACGTGTGCGGCATGACGGTGTACGACTTCTGTCATCTCGGCCATGCCCGTGTGATGGTGGTGTTCGACATGGTCGCGCGCTGGCTGCGGGCCAGCGGTCTGGATGTGACCTATGTGCGCAACATCACCGACATCGACGACAAGATCATTCGTCGTGCGCAGGAAAACGGCGAGACCATCCGCCAGCTCACCGACCGCTTCATTGCGGCCATGCACGAGGACGCCGACGCGCTCGGCGTGCTGCGCCCCGATCACGAGCCGCGCGCCACCGACTACGTCGCGCAGATGCAGTCGCTGATCTCGCGCCTGGAGGAAAAGGGCCTGGCCTACGTCGCCGCCAACCGCGACGTGTGCTACGCGGTGCGCAAGTTCGAAGGCTACGGCAAGCTGTCGGGCAAGTCGCTGGACGAGCTGCGTGCCGGCGAGCGCGTCGATGTGGCGCAGGACAAGAACGATCCGCTCGATTTCGTGCTGTGGAAGCATGCCAAGGTCGAGGAGCCGGGCGAAGTGAAATGGGCCTCGCCTTGGGGCGAGGGTCGCCCGGGCTGGCACATCGAGTGCTCGGCGATGAGCTCGGATCTGCTTGGCGACCATTTCGATATTCACGGTGGTGGCATGGATCTGCAGTTCCCGCACCACGAGAACGAGATCGCCCAGTCCGAAGGTGCGCATGGCCATACCTTCGTCAATGTCTGGATGCACAACGGTTTCGTCCGCGTCGACGACGAGAAGATGTCGAAGTCGCTCGGCAACTTCTTCACCATCCGCGAGGTATTGCAGAAGTACGACCCCGAGGTCGTGCGCTTCTTCATCCTGCGTGCGCAGTACCGTAGTGCGTTGAACTACTCCGACGCGCATCTGGAAGACGCCCGCAGTTCCCTGACCCGGCTGTACACCGCATTGAAGAACGTGCCTGCCGATGGCGAGATTGCGGTCAATTGGGACGAAGCCCACGCCAAGCGTTTCCGCGCCGCGATGGATGACGACTTCAACACCGCCGAGGCGGTGGCGGTGCTGTTTGAACTGGCGAACGAGGTCAATCGCAGTGTGTCGCCGGGTTTGGCGAGGCAGCTGAAGGCGCTGGGTGGCGTGCTGGGCTTGCTTGAGCGTGACCCGGTTGCCTTCCTGCAGGCGGGTGCCCCTGACGCCGCGGGGCTGGATGCCGAGGCGATCGAGGCTCGCATCGCGGCACGTGCCGCGGCCAAGAAAGCCAAGGACTACGCCGAGGCCGATCGCATTCGTGCCGAGCTGACCGCAGCCGGTGTCGTCCTGGAGGATGGTGCGGGCGGTACAAGCTGGCGCCGCGCCTGATTCTTTGTTAACGCACTGCACGTAAAAACGCCCGCCCTGCGTTGCAGGAGCGGGCGTTTTGCCGATGGGCGCTTCAGGCTTCGTTACTGCTCAGTTGCCAAAGAAGTCGCGCACCTTGTCCATCCAGCCCTTGGCTTTCGGGTTGTGGCGGTCGGCATTGCCACTGGCGCTTTCCTCGAACTCGCGCAGCAGTTCCTTCTGGCGGTCAGTAAGATTGACCGGCGTCTCAACCACGACATGGCACAGCAGGTCGCCATGGACGTGGCTGCGTACGTTCTTGATGCCCTTGCCACGCAGGCGGAAGACCTTCCCGCTCTGTGTCTCGGCGGGGATCTTCAGGCGTGCCATGCCTTCCAGCGTCGGGATCTCGATCTCGCCGCCCAGTGCTGCCGTGGTGATGCTGATCGGCATCTCGCAGTGCAGGTCGTCGTGGTCGCGCTCGAACACCGCGTGCTTGCGGATGTGGATCTCGACGTAAAGGTCGCCCGGGGGACCGCCATTGACGCCGGGCTCACCGTGGCCGCCATGACGCAGGCGCATGCCCTCGTCGATGCCAGCCGGAATCTTCACTTCCAGTGTCTTGTGCTTCTTCACCCGGCCGGCACCACCGCAGTCGCGGCAGGGATCAGGGATGATCTTGCCGGTGCCATGACACTTCGGGCAGGTTTGCTGAATTGAGAAGAAACCTTGCTGCACACGCACCTGGCCGTGGCCGTTACAGGTTGGACAGGTCTTGGGCTGCGTGCCGGGCTTGGCGCCGCTGCCGTGGCAGGTGCCGCACTCCTCGACAGTGGGGATGCGGATGGTCTTCTCGGCTCCGCGCGCGGCTTCTTCGAGCGTGATCTCGAGGTTGTAGCGCAGGTCTGCGCCGCGATAGACGTTGGAGCGTCCACCGCCGCCACGCCCGCCGAAGAGGTCACCGAAGATGTCGCCGAAAGCGTCCGCGAAGCCACCTTCAAAACCCTGGCCGCCGCCCATCGATTGATCGACGCCGGCATGGCCATAGCGGTCGTAGGCCGCTCGTTTCTGCGCATCGGAGAGCATCTCGTAGGCCTCTTTGGCCTCCTTGAATTTCTCTTCCGCTTCCTTGTTGTCCGGATTGCGGTCCGGATGGAACTTCATGGCCAGCTTGCGGTAGGCCTTCTTGATTTCATCGTCGCCAGCGTCGCGGTTGACGCCGAGGACTTCGTAGTAATCCCGTTTGGACATGGTGCTTCGCTCAGTCTGGTATCAAGCAAAGGCCGAGCCGGCACCGGAGCAGGGCTCCGGCGGGGCTCGGCCGCGAAGGATTCGCCAGAGTGACGATTACTTCTTGTCCTTCACTTCGGTGAATTCGGCATCCACCACATCAGCGTCATCGGCCTTGCCACCGGCCTGCTGGCCACCCGCGGCACCCGGCTGGGCGCCACCTTCGGCCTGGGCCTGGGCGTACATCTGTTCACCGAGCTTCTGCGCGGCCATCGCCAAGGCCTGGCTCTTGGCTTCGATGCTGTCCTTGTCGCCACTCTTGATCGCCTCTTCGGCGTCCTTCATCGCAGCTTCGATCTTGGACTTCTCGTCGTCCGACAGCTTGTCGCCGTACTCGCCCAAGGCCTTCTTGGTCGAGTGGATCAGCGCGTCGCACTGGTTGCGGGCGTCGACCAGTTCGTGTGCCTTCTTGTCTTCCTCGGCGTGCGCCTCGGCGTCGCGCACCATGCGCTCGACCTCTTCGTCCGACAGGCCGGAGTTGGCCTGGATCTTGATCTTGTTTTCCTTACCGGTGGCCTTGTCCTTGGCCGACACGTGCAGGATGCCGTTGGCGTCGATGTCGAAGGTGACCTCGATTTGGGGCATGCCGCGCGGCGCCGGCGGGATGTCCGACAGGTTGAACTGGCCCAGGCTCTTGTTACCCGAAGCCATTTCGCGCTCGCCTTGCAGCACGTGGATGGTCACCGCGCTCTGGTTGTCGTCGGCGGTCGAGAACACCTGCGAGGCCTTGGTCGGGATCGTGGTGTTCTTCTGGATCAGCTTGGTCATCACGCCGCCCAGGGTCTCGATGCCCAGCGACAGCGGGGTGACGTCAAGCAGCAGCACGTCCTTGACTTCACCTTGCAGCACGCCGCCCTGGATGGAGGCGCCGACGGCCACGGCTTCGTCCGGGTTCACGTCCTTGCGCGGCTCCTTGCCGAAGAAGGCTTTCACCTTGTCCTGCACCATCGGCATGCGGGTCTGGCCGCCGACCAGGATCACGTCGTCGATATCGGACACCTTCAGGCCGGCATCCTTCAGCGCGACGCGGCAGGGTTCGATCGAGCGCTCGACCAGGTCTTCCACCAGTGCTTCGAACTTGGCACGGGTGATCTTGATCGCCAGGTGCTTCGGCCCCGAGGCGTCGGCGGTGATGTAGGGCAGATTGACTTCGGTCTGCTGGCCGGAGGACAGCTCGATCTTGGCCTTTTCGGCGGCCTCCTTCAGGCGCTGCAGCGCGAGCACGTCGTTCTTGAGGTCGACGCCCTGTTCCTTCTTGAATTCGGTGACGATGTAGTCGATCAGGCGCTGGTCGAAGTCTTCGCCGCCGAGGAAGGTGTCGCCGTTGGTGGCCAGCACTTCGAACTGGTGTTCGCCGTCGAGGTCCGCAATCTCGATGATGGAGATGTCGAAGGTGCCGCCGCCGAGGTCATACACCGCGATCTTCGAGTCACCCGGCTTCTTGTCCATGCCGAAGGCGAGCGCGGCCGCGGTCGGCTCGTTGATGATGCGCTTGACTTCCAGGCCGGCGATGCGGCCGGCGTCCTTGGTGGCCTGGCGCTGGCTGTCGTTGAAGTAGGCCGGCACGGTGATGACCGCTTCGGTGACTTCCTCGCCGAGATAGTCTTCGGCGGTCTTCTTCATCTTGCGCAGCACTTCGGCGGAAACTTGCGGCGGCGCGATCTTCTTGCCGCGCACTTCGACCCAGGCGTCGCCGTTGTCGGCCTTGGCGATGGTGAAGGGCATCAGGTCGATGTCCTTCTGCACTTCCTTCTCTTCGAAGCGGCGGCCGATCAGGCGCTTGATGGCGAACAGAGTGTTCTTGGCGTTGGTGACGGCCTGGCGCTTGGCCGGCGCGCCGCACAGAATTTCGCCGTCCTCGGCGTAGGCGACCACCGACGGGGTGGTCCGTGCGCCTTCGGAGTTTTCGATGACCTTCGGCTTGCCGCCTTCCATCACGGAAACGCAGCTATTGGTGGTGCCGAGGTCGATACCGATGATCTTGCCCATGTGTATTCCTTTCAGTTCTGAATTCGTTGGCGGAGCGGCGTGGCCGTCCGGTCTGGTTCGAATATGGGGTGGCGCGGTCCGGTTTCAAGCCGCCGCGCGCAGATTCCTTACTGGCCCTTGGCCTTTGCGACCATCACCAAGGCCGGGCGGATGACGCGCTCGTTGAGCAGGTAGCCTTTCTGCAGCACCGTGACGACGGTATTGGGCTCGGCATCCGATTCGACCGCGCCGATGGCTTGATGCTTGTTGGGGTCGAACTTCTGGCCGACAGGGTCTTCTTCGGTCAGGTTTGCGCCCTCGAAGGCGGCGACCAGCTGCTTCAACGTCAGTTCGACGCCTTCGCGTAGTTTCTCGACCGTCTGATTCTCTACGGCAAGCGCAGCCTCGAGGCTGTCTTTGACCGGCAGCATCGCGCCGGCGAACTTTTCGGCCGCAAATTTGGCCGCCTTGGCGATGTCATCCTGCGCACGGCGGCGCACGTTCTCGGTTTCAGCCTTTGCGCGCAGCCAGGCATCGTGATGCTCAGCCGCTTTGAGTTCGGCCTGGCGCAGGCTCTCTTCAAGGCTGGGCATGCTGTCGACAGTCTGGCCCATTTCCGCTTCGGCGATGCTTGCGCTTGCTTGAGCGTGCTGTTGCAGTTCTTCAGCGGGCGGGTTCGAGGGGGTGTGATCCTGCATGGAATGGGCTCCCTTAATATCCTGATGCGGGGAGTTTGGGGCTGTCGGCTGGATTTCAAGCGGTCGTCGGGCATTTTTCCGGGCGGGTAGGCAGTCTTGCCGCTCAGGCGGCGCACGGACAGGATTTAACGCCGACGTTCGTGGCAGCGGTCACAGTGCTGAGGGCTTAAAATCAATAAAATCGACAATAACGTTTTTGTCTTGTTCGTGCTGCCGTGTTTGTTGCGATGGCTTCGGATATGCGCAAATCCGCCTCGAATGCTTCCCTGATCAAGCAAAAGGACTGTTTTCAATGAACTCCATTTATCGTCTTCTGATGTGTTTTGCGTTTGTGTTGGTCGCGGTTCCCGCGCACGCCGCTAACACCTTGCCAGCGCCGTCCGGCCGCGTGATCCTGACGGTGGATGGGCGTATCGGCACGACCAATGCGCCCGCCAAGGCGGTGTTCGATCGCGAGATGCTGGAGTCGCTTGCGCAAGGCACGATCCGCACCCACACGCCGTGGTTCGAGGGTGTGCGCCGCTTCGAGGGGCCGCTCGGCACGGCGCTGCTGGAAGCCGTGGGGGCAGAGGGAACGCGGCTGGTGATCACGGCGCTGAACGACTACAGCGTGGTCGTGCCGATCGAGGACTTGAAGAATCATGGTGTGGTTTTTGCACTCAAGCTCGACGGCCAGTATCTTCGCGTACGCGATAAGGGGCCGCTGTTCCTGGTTTATCCTTTCGATGACAACCCCGATTTGCGTAATGAAATGATCCAGTCGCGCTCGATCTGGCAGATCAAGTCCATCCGGGTGGAATAAGGCGCGTTGCGCACTCGTCAAAATCTGTTTGCCTCGCGGGAATTTCCCACCCGGTATGTCCGACCTCGATCAATTTCCTGCGGCTGCGCCGATGCGGAATGGCCGGTTGCAGCTGCTTGCTATCGCCTCCTGCATTTTTCTGGTGGCCGCGTTGGTGCTGCTGTTTTCCGTGTTCGAGCGTGAGCGCCGGGTGTCAGGTGGTGCGCAGGAGGATGCGTTGTGGGCGGCCGAGCAGTTCGATCGCGAATTGTGGCGGGTGTCGAGTGCGCTGCGCGGGCTCGATCATCCGCAGGCGCCGGTGTCGTTGGATGAGTTCGAGGAGCGCTTTGAAATCCTGATGAGTCGCGCAGGTCTGCTGCGTGGCGGCGAACTGGGGCAGATGTACGCGCAAGAGCCGACGCTTGCATCGCAGGTCGAGTGGTTCACCCGGCAACTGGCGGCGCTCGATCCGCTTTACATGCAGGTACTCGAGGGCGAGTTGCCGGCGCGCGTGCGGCTGCACGAGGGCATTCGCCAACTGAAGGATCCGAGCCGACAGTTCTCGCTCGACGTGTTGCAGTTCGGGCATCGCGAGCAGGCCGAAGTGCGGCGTGAAATCGTCGAGCGGCTGGTGTTTGCCGGTGGCTTGATCGGTTTGCTGATCCTGTCGGTGTCGCTGATTTTGGCGCATCTGTATCGCAGCATTCGCGCCGAGCAGCGTTCGCGCGTGCGGTTGGAGCGACTCGCAGGGGACCTGCGTCAGGCACTGAGCGTGGCCGAGGCGGCCAGCAAGGCCAAGAACGAATTCCTGGCGACGATGAGTCACGAGATTCGTACGCCAATGAACGGCATCATCGGCATGACCGACTTGCTGCTGAGCTCACCGTTGACGCCCGAGCAAAGTGGTCGTGCCGCGACGATTCGTCAGTCCGCCGATGCTTTGCTGGTGATCCTCAACGACATTCTCGATATCTCGCGCATGGAGTCCGGGCATTTCGAGCTCGATGCCAAGCCGTTCCGCTTGTGCGAGTTGCTGCAGGGGGTGATGTCCTTGCTCGATGCAAGGGCGCGTGAGCGCGAGGTCGCGCTGGTGCTCGACTGTGCACCGGATCTGGTGTCGAGCTATGTGGGCGATCCAGGGCGTCTGCGTCAGGTGCTGTTGAACCTGCTGAGCAATGCGGTCAAATTCACCGAAAAGGGGCGCGTGACGCTCGAAGTGCGACGCCTGAGCGGCACCGCGGATGGAAAGCAGAGACTGCACTTCGGTGTGATCGATACGGGCATCGGTATTCCCGAGTCGGCGCGCGATCTCCTTTTCAACACGTTCGTGCAGGCGGATGCAACGACATCACGGCGCTACGGTGGGACCGGACTGGGGCTTGCGATTTCGCGGCGCATCGTCGAGCGTATGCAGGGAAAAATCGGTTTCGAGAGCGAGTTGGGCAAGGGCAGTGCGTTCTGGTTCGAAGTGTCGCTGATGCCTGTCGCGGAGGCTGAGGGACCTGTCCAGACTCCGGAGGTCGTCGTGCCGCAGCCGGTCGCGCTGTCGCTCGAGAATGAGGCCTCGCGTCAAGTCTCCGTGCGGACCCCGGTGTCTGCTTCGCCACAGCCCATGGCGCCAGGCGAGCACGCGCCACAAAGTCTGAAGATCCTGGTCGTCGAAGATAACCCGATCAATCAGAAGGTGATGCTCGGCCTGCTGACACGCATGGGGTACCGTGCAGAGCTGGCGGACAACGGTGCAATCGCGCTCGACATGTTGCGCGCCGCGCCCTATGACCTTGTGCTCATGGATGTGCAGATGCCGGAGTTGGATGGCCTCGAGGCGACGCGCCGACTGCGCGCCTGGGAGGGCGTGCAATCCAGGCTGCCGGTGATTGGCGTCAGCGCAAACGCGATGCCGCATGAGGTGCAGGATTGTCTGGACGCGGGTATGGACGAACACCTCGCCAAGCCTGTGCGGGCCCAATTGCTGGCTGAGCGGCTCGCCTATTGGCAGGCGCGAATCCAGGGTGATCCAGCTCAGTCCCGCGAGTCTGTGGGTCTGAACAGGCGTTGATGGCTTCGCCCGTCGGGGCGAGCGGGAGTGCCGCGTGTTAATATCGCACGTTTTGGTAAACGCGGCCTGTCCGCCTCCAGCATGACTCAGTTCGCCAAGGAAACCCTGCCGATCAGCCTCGAAGAGGAGATGCGGCACTCCTACCTCGATTACGCGATGAGCGTGATTGTGGGGCGCGCACTCCCTGATGCGCGCGACGGTCTCAAGCCGGTGCATCGTCGCGTGCTGTTCGCGATGCATGAGCTGTCCAACGACTGGAATCGCGCCTACAAGAAGTCCGCACGTATCGTCGGCGACGTGATCGGTAAGTACCATCCGCACGGCGACACCGCGGTGTACGACACCATCGTGCGCATGGCGCAGGACTTCTCGCTGCGCTACATGCTGGTCGATGGCCAGGGCAACTTCGGCTCGGTCGACGGCGACAACGCTGCGGCGATGCGTTACACCGAAATCCGCATGGCGCGTATCGGCCACGAGCTGCTGGCCGACATCGACAAGGAAACCGTCGATTTCGGGCCGAACTACGACGGTTCGGAGAAAGAGCCGCTGGTGATGCCGGCGCGCATCCCGAACCTGCTGATCAATGGCTCGTCGGGTATCGCGGTCGGCATGGCGACCAACATCCCGCCGCACAACCTGGGCGAGGTGATCGACGCCTGCCTGAAGCTGCTGGCCGAGCCCGACACCGACATCGAGGCGCTGATCGACATCGTTCAGGCGCCGGACTTCCCGACTGCCGGTTTGATCTACGGCCTGGCTGGCGTGCGCGAGGGCTATCGTACCGGCCGCGGGCGCGTGATCATGCGCGCGCGCACCCACTTCGAGCCGATCGGCAAGACCGACCGCCAGGCGATCATCGTCGACGAGCTGCCCTACCAGGTTAACAAGCGTACCCTGCAGGAGCGCATGGCCGAGCTGGTCAACGAGAAGAAGATCGAAGGCATCAGCGAGATCCGCGACGAGTCCGACAAGTCGGGCATGCGCCTGGTCATCGAACTCAAGCGCGGCGAGATGCCCGAGGTGGTGCTGAACAAGCTGTTCAAGCACACCCAGCTGCAGGACAGCTTCGGCATGAACATGGTGGCGCTGGTCGACGGCAAGCCGCGCCTGCTCAACCTCAAGCAGATGCTGGTGTGCTTCCTCGAGCATCGCCGCGAGGTCGTCACCCGCCGCACCATCTTTGAACTGCGCAAGGCGCGCGACCGCGGCCACGTCCTGGAAGGTCTGGCGGTGGCGCTGTCCAACGTCGACGAGATCATCGCGCTGATCAAGGCCGCACCGACGCCGTCCGATGCCAAGCGCGAGCTGATGGCGCGCGAATGGCGCTCGGCGCTGGTGGAAGAGATGCTGTCGCGCGCGCTCGCCGACAGCTACCGGCCGGAAGGACTGGACCCGCAGTACGGCCTGTCCGCCCAGGGCTACCGTCTGTCCGAAACGCAGGCTCAGGCCATTCTCGAGTTGCGCCTGCAGCGCCTGACGGGCCTCGAGCAGGACAAGATCGTCGGTGAATACCGCGAGGTGATGGATGTCATCACCGATTTGCTCGACATCCTGGCACGTCCCGAGCGCATCACTGCCATCATCGTCGAAGAGCTCGGCGTGATCCGCAATCAGTTCGGCGACCCGCGCCGTTCCGAACTGGTGATGAACACCGCCGAGATCAACATCGAGGACCTGATCACGCCGGAAGACATGGTCGTTACCCTGTCGCACACCGGCTACTTCAAGCGCCAGCCGCTCGCCGACTACCGCGCCCAGCGCCGTGGTGGGCGCGGCAAGCAGGCAACTTCGATGAAGGACGAGGACTTCATCGACCACCTCTTCGTCGCCAACACCCACGACACCGTGCTGTGCTTCTCCAACCGCGGGCGTTGCTACTGGCTCAAGGTGTATGAGGTGCCGGAAGGCACGCGCAACTCGCGCGGCAAGCCGATCGTCAATCTCTTCCCGCTGGTCGAAGGCGAGAAGATCACCGCGGTATTGCCGATCAAGGAGTTCGACGAAGAGCACTTCGTGTTCATGGCGACCTCGGAAGGCACGGTCAAGAAGACCGCGCTCACCGCGTTCTCCAACCCGCGCAAGGCCGGCATCATCGCGGTCAACCTGGATGACGGCGACCACCTCATCGGGGTTGCGATCACCGATGGTCAGTGCGATGTGATGCTGTTCTCCGATGCCGGCAAGGCGGTGCGCTTCGCCGAGACCGACGTGCGCCCGATGGGCCGCGATGCCCGTGGCGTGCGCGGCATGACGCTGGAAGAGGGTCAGGCCGTGATTGCCATGCTGGTTGCCAAGGACGAGTTGCAGTCGGTGCTGACCGCAACCGAGAACGGCTATGGCAAGCGCACGCCGGTGGCCGAATACACCCGCCATGGCCGTGGTACCAAGGGCATGATCGCGATCCAGACTTCCGACCGCAATGGCAAGCTGGTTGGCGCGGTGCTGGTCGAGCCGACTGACGAGGTGATGTTGATCTCGACCGGCGGTGTGCTGATCCGCACCCGTGTCGAGAGCATCCGTGAGATGGGGCGCTCGACCCAGGGTGTCACGCTGATCAACCTCGACGAGGGCACTTTCCTGGCGAGCATCGAGAAGGTGGCGGAGTCCGAGTCGGACGAAAGCATGCTCGTCAGTGGCGAGGGTGCAGAGGGTGATGAGCGTGCCGAGGGCGCTGATGCTGTGGAAGCCCCGCCCGAGACTGGCGAGGAAGGAGACGCTTGATGAGCCGCGTGTGGAATTTCAGCGCCGGCCCTGCCGTGCTGCCTGAAGAGGTGTTGCGCCAGGCGGCCGATGAAATGCTCGACTGGCAGGGTTCGGGCATGGGCGTGATGGAGATGAGCCATCGCGGCAAGGAGTTCACCGCCATCGCCGCCCAAGCCGAGGCGGATCTGCGCGAACTGCTTGAAGTGCCAGCCAACTATCGCATCCTCTTCATGCAAGGCGGGGCGATCGCCGAGAACGCGATCATCCCGATGAACCTGATGGGCGACAAGCGCGTGGCCGACTATGTGGTCACCGGTTCGTGGACGCAGAAGTCGCAGAAGGAAGCGCGCAAGTACGCCGAAGTGAATATTGCCGCTTCGTCCGAGGCGAGTGGTTTCACTACCGTGCCTGCGATGGACGCGTGGACGCTGTCGGCCGACCCGGCCTATGTCTTCACCTGCACCAACGAGACCATCGGCGGTGTCGAGTATCCCTTCGAGCCTGATCTGGCGCAGATTGGCCGTGGCGAGGTGCCGGTGGTGGCCGACATGTCCTCCAACATCCTGTCGCGCGTGATCGACGTGTCGAAATACGGCCTGATTTTCGGTGGCGCGCAAAAGAACATCGGTCCGGCGGGGCTGACCATCGTCATTGTCCGCGAGGATCTGCTGGGCCGCGCGATGCCGCACTGCCCGAGTGCCTTCGACTACAAGACCGTGGCCGACAACGGCTCGATGTACAACACGCCTCCGACCTACGCGATCTACATCGCCGGTTTGGTGTTCCAATGGCTCAAGCGCCAGGGCGGCGTGGCGGCGATGGAAGCGCAGAACATCGCCAAGGCCAAGCTGCTGTACGACTTCCTCGATGCCAGCGACTTCTACGAGAGTCGGGTCGATCCGACCTGTCGCTCGCGCATGAATGTGCCGTTCTTCCTCAAGGACGAAGCGCTCAATGAGATATTCCTGGCCGAGTCGAAGGCCGCGGGACTGGTGCAATTGAAGGGCCATAAATCGGTCGGCGGCATGCGGGCGTCGATCTACAACGCCATGCCGCTCGCCGGCGTGCAGGCCCTGGTGGAATTCATGCGCGACTTCGCCGCGCGCAAGGCTTGATCGAACGGACCGAGAGCATGAGCGACGAACTGCTGAAACTGCGCAACGAAATCGACCGCCTCGACGAGGAAATTCTTGCCCGCTTGTCCGAGCGTGCGCGCTGTGCTCAGCGGGTGGGCGAGGTGAAGCAGGGCAATGCCCCTTTCTATCGCCCGGAGCGCGAGGCCCAGGTGCTGCGCCGCCTGGCCGAGCTCAACCCCGGGCCCTTGTCCTCGGATGCAGTCAAGACCATCTTCCGCGAGATCATGTCGGCCTGCCTCGGGCTGGAGCATCCTCAGCGCATTGCCTATCTGGGGCCAGCCGGCACATTCTCGGAAAGTGCCAGCCGCAAGCAGTTCGGCTCGGCGCCGAATTTTGCCGCGATGGCGACCATCGAAGATGTGTTCCGTGCGGTGGAGGCGGGCAATGCCGATTACGGCGTCGTGCCAGTCGAGAACTCGACCGAAGGCGCGGTGAGCATCACGCTCGATCTGCTGCTGGCCAGTCCGGTCAAGGTCTGCGGCGAGGTCAATCTGCGTATTCACCAGCAATTGATGTCGCGTGCCGACGGCATCGGTGCTGCCAAGCGCATTTATTCGCATGCGCAGTCCTTGGCGCAGTGCCATGAATGGTTGAACCGCAACCTGCCGCACCTGCCACGCATCCCGGTGGCCAGCAATGCCGAGGCCGCCCGGCTGGCGGGTGAAGACCCGGAGTCGTGTGCGATCGCGGGCGAAGCGGCGGCCCAACTTTATGGCCTCAATATTCTCGCGCCGAACATCGAGGACGATCCGAACAACACGACGCGCTTCCTGGTCATCGCCGACCACGATGCCGGTCCTTCGGGCAAGGATCGCACCTCGCTGGTGTTTTCCGCGCTCAATCGCCCCGGTGCCATCCACACCTTGCTCGAGCCGCTCGCGCGCCATGGCGTGGACATGACCAAGCTGCAGTCGCGTCCGGCGCAGGCGGGTTTGTGGGAGTACGTCTTCTACGCTGACATCAACGGCCACCAGCAGGATGCCGACGTCGCTGCCGCGTTGGAGGAACTGGCTGACCGAGCCGCTTTCCTGAAGGTGCTCGGCTCCTATCCGGTTGCCGCCATCTGAAACTTTCGGCGGGCGCCGGACGCCCGCTTCGATCCAGACACCGAACAAGGCCGTGTGCCACAAGGAGATTGCCATGAGCGTAGCCAGCCACGCCCCGGACCACATCCGCGCGATCACGCCCTACCAGCCGGGCAAGCCGATTTCCGAGTTGGCGCGGGAGATGGGCATTGCCGAGGCCAGCATCGTCAAGCTCGCTTCGAATGAAAACCCGTTGGGTATGAGTAATCATGCCCGCGATGCGGCGCGTGCGGCGCTGGCTGAGCTTGCGCGCTACCCGGACGGCGGTGCCTTCGCCTTGAAGGCGGCCTTGTGTCGCAAGTTCGGTGTGAAGCCCGAGCAGCTTGTGATCGGCAATGGCTCGAACGACATCCTCGAGATCGCCTCGCAAGCCTTCCTGACCCCGGGGCGCTCGGCGGTGTACGCGCAGCATGCCTTTGCCGTCTATCCGCTGGCCACGCAGGCGCGTGGTGCGCGTGGTATCGAAGTGCCAGCGAAGAATTTCGGCCACGATCTCGACGCGATGGCCGCGGCGATTTCGGCCGACACCCGCATCGTCTTCATCGCCAATCCGAACAACCCGACCGGCACGTTCCTGCCGGGGGCGGAGATCGAAGCCTTCCTGCGCAAGGTACCCCAGGATGTGCTGGTGGTGCTCGACGAGGCCTATACCGAATACCTGTCTGCTGAGCAGCGCTACGACGCCATTGCCTGGATCGAGCGTTTCCCCAATCTGCTGGTGTCGCGCACGTTCTCCAAGGCGTATGGACTGGCCGGGTTGCGGGTGGGCTACGCGATCGCGCATCCCGAGGTTGCCGATCTGATGAACCGCGTGCGTCAGCCCTTCAACGTTTCCAACGTGGCGCTGGCTGCGGCCGAGGCGGCGTTGGGTGATGAGGAGTTCCTGGCCCAGTCGGCCGAGCTCAACCGCCGTGGCATGGTGCAGCTGACCGAAGCCTTCGCTGGGTTGGGGCTGGAGTGGATTCCCTCGGCAGGCAATTTCGTGACCTTCAAGGTTGGCGATGCGGCGGGTGTCAATCGTGCGCTGCTGCAACAGGGCGTGATCGTGCGCCCGATCGCGGGCTACGGCATGCCGCACTGGCTGCGGGTGTCGATCGGCTTGCCGGAAGAGAACGCGCGTTTCATCACTGCTTTGAAGCAGGCGCTGGCCTGATGGCGGCAGGTGCGACCGTGCCGCGGGTCGGCAAGCTCGTCATCTGCGGCGTTGGCCTGATTGGTGGCTCTTTTGCGCTGGGCCTCCGACGTGCGGACGCCGTGGGTCGCATTGTCGGGATCGGCCGTCGCCGCGAACCACTCGAGCGCGCGTTGGTGCTGGGCGTCATCGACGAGATTGCGACCGACTGGGCGGATGCGCTGAAGGATGCAGACCTTGTGCTGCTGGCCGCGCCGGTCGGACAGATGGACGCGATCATGGCGGCAATGGCGCCGCATCTCGATGCGAAAACCGTCGTCACCGATGCGGGTAGCACCAAGCGTGACGTGATCGATGCGATTTATCGCCATCTGGGCTCGCATTTGCCGCAGATCGTGCCGGCACATCCGATCGCAGGGGCGGAGAAAAGTGGCGTCGAGGCCGCGTTTCCCGACCTCTACGTCAAACGCAAGGTGGTGCTGACCCCATTGCCAGAAAGCCGGACGTCGGCCGTGGAGTTCGTGCGTGCGGCGTGGCGGGCTTGCGGTGCGACGGTCGTCGACATGACGCCGTCCGAACATGACCGCGTGTTCGCGGCGGTCAGTCATCTGCCGCACCTGCTCGCTTTCGGCCTGGTGGACGAACTGGCCCAGCGTGATAACGCCCAGTTGTTGTTTTCTCACGCCGCCAGCGGCTTTCGTGACTTCACCCGCATTGCCGGCAGCCATCCGGAGATGTGGCGTGACATCTGCGTGGCCAACCGGGTGGCGCTGTTGGCCGAACTGGATGCTTATCTCGCTGAGCTGACGCGCCTGCGCGCAATGCTCGATGCGGGCGACGGCGATGCGCTCGAGACCGTGTTCGACCGCGCTCGCCGTGCCCGCAATGCCTGGGCTGAGGGCTTGCCGGTGCAGACGGCCGAATGATTGATCGACCGGGTCGGCCTGAGGCCGGCTCTTGACTCGTCCCGTCCGCGGGACCCGCTTCTAGAGGCGAACATGGAATTTCTCGACCTGCCCCCAATGCTGGGCGCTGCCGGCTGTGTGCGTCTGCCCGGCTCGAAGAGCATCTCCAACCGTGTGCTGCTGCTCGCAGCCCTGGCTGACGGTGAAACCGAAATCCGCGATCTGCTGATGTCGGACGACGTCGAGCGCATGCTCGAAGCCTTGCGCGCGCTGGGGGTTGACTGGCAGCGCGAGGGCGACAGCCTGAACTACCGCGTGCGCGGCGTCGGTGGCCCGTTTCCGGTCAAGACGGCGGATCTGTTCCTCGGCAATGCCGGTACGGCGTTTCGCCCGCTGACGGCGGCCTTGGCGCTGTCCGGCGGAGAGTATCGCCTCTCTGGTGTGCCGCGCATGCACGAGCGCCCGATTGGTGATCTGGTGGAGGCGCTGCGTCAGTTGGGTGCCGATATTACTTGCACTGCGAATGAGGGCTATCCGCCGCTGTTGCTCAAACCGGCGACGATCCGTTCGGGGGGGGTGGTGCGGGTGCGCGGTGACGTGTCGAGTCAGTTCCTGACTGCACTGCTGATGGCCTTGCCGCTGACCGGTGTGCAGACCACGGTCGAGGTGGTCGGTGAACTGATCTCCAAGCCCTACATCGCGATTACGCTCGAACTGATGGCGCGCTTTGGCGTGAAGGTCGAGCAGCAAGGCTGGGAACGTTTCGTGGTGCCCGGTGGGGCACGTTACGGCAGTCCGGGCACGGTGTTCGTCGAGGGGGATGCATCGTCGGCGTCCTATTTTCTTGCCGCTGGTGCGATCGGCGGTGGGCCGGTGCGCGTCGAGGGGGTCGGCCGGACGAGCATTCAGGGGGATGTGCGTTTTGCCGAGGCGCTCGAACAGTTGGGCGCGCGCATCACGATGGGCGACAACTGGATCGAAGCGGCGGCGCCGGCATCGGGCGTGCTGAAGGCCTTCGATCTGGATTTGAACCACATTCCGGATGCGGCGATGACTCTGGCGGTGGCGGCGCTGTTCGCCGACGGGCCTTGCCGGTTGCGCAACATTGCCAGCTGGCGTGTCAAGGAGACCGACCGTATCGCGGCGATGGCGATCGAACTGCGCAAGGTGGGGGCCGAGGTGGAGGAGGGGGCGGACTACCTGTGCGTCACGCCACCGGCTCGCCTGCAAGCGGCGGCGATCGACACGTATGACGACCATCGCATGGCGATGTGCTTCTCGCTGGTCAGCCTGGGTGGGTGCCGGGTGCGTATCAACGATCCGAAGTGCGTGAACAAGACCTTCCCGGCTTATTTCGATGCCTTTGCCCGGGTGGCGCGCCCGGTGCCGGTGATCGCGATCGATGGACCGTCGGCCTCGGGCAAAGGGACGGTAGCCGAGCGGGTTGCCGCGGTGCTGGGCTGGCAGGTGCTCGATAGTGGCTCGCTTTATCGCCTCGTGGCGCTGGCTGCGATGCGTGCGGGCGTGGCGCTGGACGACGAGGAGGGTGTTGCGACCATTGCTGCGAGTCTGCCAGCGCGATTCGACGCGGGACGTGTGCTGCTCGGCGAGGATGAGGTCACGACGGACATTCGTAGCGAAGCCTGCTCGGCCGGCGCGTCCAAGGTCGCGGCGCTGCCGGCGGTGCGCGAGGCCTTGCTGGCGCGCCAGCGCGACTACCGGCTCGCGCCGGGTTTGGTCGCGGATGGACGTGACATGGGTTCGGTCGTTTTCCCGGATGCAGCGGTCAAAATCTTCCTGACGGCTTCAGCAGAAGCGCGTGCCGAGCGCCGCTATAAGCAGTTGATGGAAAAGGGTTTGCCTGCTAATATCCAAAGTCTTCTGGACGACCTGCGGGAACGTGACGCGCGCGACGCGGCACGGCCGGTAGCGCCGCTCATGAAGTTGCCGGATGCGGCACTGCTCGATACGACCGAACTGGACATCGAGGGTGCCGTGGCTTTCGTGCTCGATCTCGTGCGGGGTCGGGGACTGGCCACCGGTTGAGGTGCCGCGCGCAAGGGTCACAGCCCCAGCGCGCTTTTTCTTCATTCAACTTTTTTGCCGTCGCACGGCGGTTCCGGATTTATCCCTCATGTCCAACGCCACCCCCTCCTTCGAAGAAAGCTTTGCCGCCCTATTCGAGGAAAGCCTTGCCCTGCAGGAAATGCGTACCGGTGAAGTCATCACCGCCGAAGTCGTGCGCATCGATCAGAACTTCGTCGTCGTCAACGCCGGCCTGAAGTCCGAAAGCTACGTCCCCGTCGAAGAGTTCCGCAATGACCGCGGTGAGCTCGAAGTCGAAATCGGCGATTTCGTCCACGTCGCAATCGACGCGCTCGAAGATGGCTTCGGCGAAACCCGCCTGTCGCGCGACAAGGCCAAGCGCATCTCGGCCTGGAACGACCTCGAGAAGGCCCTGAACGAAGGCTCCCTGGTCAAGGGTGTCATCACCGGCCGCGTCAAGGGTGGTCTGACCGTCATGACCAACAGCATCCGTGCCTTCCTGCCGGGCTCGTTGGTCGACATGCGTCCGGTCAAGGACACCACGCCGTACGAAGGCAAGGAATACGAATTCAAGGTCATCAAGCTCGACCGCAAGCGCAACAACGTCGTGGTGTCGCGCCGCGCCGTGCTGGAAGAGTCGATGGGTGAAGAGCGCGAGAAGCTGCTCTCCAACCTCAAGGAAGGCACCGTCATCAAGGGTATCGTCAAGAACATCACCGACTACGGTGCGTTCGTCGACCTCGGTGGCATCGATGGCCTGCTGCACATCACCGACCTGGCCTGGCGTCGTGTCCGTCACCCGAGCGAAGTGCTCAACGTCGGTGACGAGATCGAAGCCAAGGTGCTCAAGTTCGACCAGGAAAAGAACCGTGTCTCGCTGGGTCTCAAGCAGCTGGGCGAAGATCCGTGGGTGGGCATCTCGCGTCGTTACCCGCAAGGCACCCGCCTGTTCGGCAAGGTGACCAACATCACCGACTACGGCGCGTTCGTTGAAGTCGAGCAGGGTATCGAGGGCTTGGTCCACGTGTCCGAAATGGACTGGACCAACAAGAACATTCACCCGACCAAGGTTGTCCAGCTGGGCGACGAGGTCGAAGTGATGATCCTCGAGATCGACGAAGACCGTCGCCGCATCTCGCTGGGCATGAAGCAGTGCATGTCCAACCCGTGGGACGATTTCGCCATCAATCACAAGAAGGGCGACAAGGTCCGCGGCCAGATCAAGTCGATCACCGACTTCGGCGTGTTCATCGGCCTGGAAGGCGGCATCGATGGTCTGGTGCACCTGTCCGACCTGTCGTGGAGCGAGCAAGGCGACGACGCCGTGCGCCGCTTCAAGAAGGGCGACGAAGTCGAGGCCGTCGTGCTGGCGATCGACGTCGAGCGTGAGCGTATCTCGCTGGGCATCAAGCAGCTTGAAGGTGACCCCTACACCAACTTCATCGCTACCCACGAGAAGAACACCCTCGTTCGCGGTACCGTGAAGTCGGTTGATGCGCGTGGCGCCGTGATCTCGCTGGGTGACGACGTTGAAGCCTATCTGCGTGCTTCCGAAGCCGCTGCCCATCGCGTCGATGACCTGACCACGGTGCTGAAGGAAGGCGACGAAGTGGAGGCGATGGTCATCAACGTCGATCGTAAAACCCGTTCGATCAACCTGTCGATCCGTGCCAAGGATCAGGCTGAGCAGACCGAAGCCATGAGCAAGCTCGCTTCCGATAGCTCCGCCGCTTCGGGCACGACCAACCTCGGCGCACTGCTGAAGGCCAAGCTGAACGAGCAGAAGCAGTAATTCAGCCGATCATGACCAAATCGGAGCTGATTGCTCAGCTCGCGGAGCGTTTTCCGCAGCTGGTCGCAAAGGACGCCGATTACGCGGTCAAGATGATCCTCGATGCGATGACCGACGCCTTGGCGCGTGGGGATCGCATCGAGATCCGCGGGTTTGGTAGTTTCGCGTTGAACTATCGTCCGCCCCGCACGGGGCGCAATCCCAAATCTGGCGAGAAAGTGCATGTGCCTGAAAAGTACGTGCCGCATTTCAAAGCTGGCAAGGAACTGCGCGAGCGCGTCGATCTCGAGGGCTAGCCTCCGGGACGACGCAGGGGCAGGTGTCAGAGATTGACCGCGCGGCGATCGGTTGTATGCGTCACTGTTGGCAAGGAAAGGCGACTCCGGTCGCCTTTCTTCTTTTTTGGCGCGCGCTCGGCGATAATGCGGGCATGCGCGCAATCATGTGGTTCATTCGTCTCCTGCTGTTCATCCTGCTGTTTGGGTTCGCGATCAAGAACGATCATCTTGCGACCCTGAACTTCTTTTTTGGCGGGCAGTGGCAGCTTCCGCTGGTGTTCGTCATTCTGGTGAGTTTTGCCGCCGGAGCTTTGCTCGGGGTTACCGCGACCTTTGCGTCGTTGTTGCGTCAGCGCCGTGAAATCTCCCAGCTGCGTCGCCAACTCGAGCGTGCCGAGCGCGAACGTACAGCGCCAGCCGCCAACGATTCAGCTGCCGACGTGCAGATTCCCGGTCTGCCCTGAGCACCACGATCGTCTATGGAAATCGAATTCTGGTGGTTGCTCGCGCTCCCGCTGTTCTTCGCGCTTGGCTGGCTTGCCGCGCGTATCGACATCCGTCAGGTGGTTCAGGAATCGCGTGCCTTGCCGCGGTCCTATCTATCCGGTCTCAATTTCCTGCTCAATGAACAGCCGGACAAGGCCATCGATTCGTTTGTCGAGGCTGTTCGCATCGACCCGCAGACGATCGAGTTGCATTTTGCACTAGGCAGCCTATTCCGACGTCGTGGCGAGACCGACCGCGCAATCCGCATCCACCAGTTGCTGGTGGATCGTGAGGACATCACCGAGGAGCAGCGTCTGCAGGCGCTCGGCGAACTTGGGCAGGATTTTCTGAAGGCCGGTCTGTTGGACCGTGCCGAAGCGGTATTCGTGCGTTTGCGCGGCACACGTGCCGACGCGGTGGCCTTGCGTTATCTGCTGGAAATTTACCAACAGGAAAAAGACTGGGCGAAGGCGATCGAGGTTGCCGGCGCCTTGCCGGATCATGAGAGCCTGATGTGGCGCAAGGACGTGGCGAACTTCCACTGCGAGTTGGCCGCGAATGCGTTGGCAAATTCGCTGTTGGACGAAGCGGAGCGTCACATCGAGGCGGCACTTACGGTGAATCCGCGCTGCGTGCGAGCGAGTTTGATTCGAGGGGACATCTGCGTTTTGCAGGGGCGAGATTTGGACGCGCTGCAGGCCTGGAAACGCATCGAAAATCAGGATCCGGTTTATCTCGCATTGGCTGCCGAGCGCATCATGGACGCCTACGGTCGCCTGGGGCGTCTTGAAGAAGGTCATCAGTTGCTGCGCGCCTGGCTTGATAGCCATGCCTCGCTCGATCTGCTGGACGAGTTGTTCCACTGGGAAATGGACAAGCAGGGACCGAAAGCTGCGTACGACCTGGTGCGTGAGGAATTGCGCCGCAATCCGACCCTGCTCGGACTCGACAAGCTGCTCGAGGCCGCTTTGCTTACGGTGCCGACCGAGCAACGCAGCGACATTGAACTGGTCAAACAGCTCATTCATGGTCATACCCGCAAGGTTGCCCGCTATCGATGCGATGCCTGCGGTTTCAAGGCGCGCCAGTTTCATTGGCGCTGTCCGGCGTGTGGCGGCTGGGAAACATATCCGCCGCGACGCACCGAAGAGTTCGACCTGACTCCCTGACCGTCGCCGCCGCGCGATGGAACCCTCCCGGATCGACTCCGGGTTCAACTCATTCCGAGAGCCATGATCCATGGAATTCAAGACGCTGGAAGATTACGTCGGTCATACCCCGCTGGTGCGTCTTAAGCGCATCAACGCCGGTCGCAACAACGTCATCCTCGCCAAGCTCGAAGGCAATAACCCGGCGGGCTCGGTCAAGGATCGTCCCGCGCTGTCGATGGTGATGCGGGCCGAGGCGCGGGGCGACATCAAACCCGGCGACACCTTGATTGAGGCTACCAGTGGCAATACCGGCATTGCGCTGGCGATGGCCGCGGCCATGCGCGGTTATCGGATGATTCTCGTCATGCCGGAGAATCAGAGTGTTGAGCGTAGACAGACGATGCGCGCCTTCGGCGCTGAACTCGTGCTGACGCCGACCTCGGGCGGGATGGAGATGGCGCGGGATATTGCCGAGAGGATGCGCGACGAAGGCAAGGGCATCATTCTTGATCAGTTCGCCAACCCCGATAATCCGCTGGCGCACTATGAAGGTACCGGCCCGGAGATTTGGGCGCAGACCGCTGGAC
>Ga0209066_10000545_pt1 | contig 54037 bp, 55 predicted proteins | sample All_14_2_FD_187198 | JGI IMG/M metagenome (GOLD analysis project Ga0209066, IMG submission 187198) | Freshwater microbial communities in response to fracking from Pennsylvania, USA - Allegheny Zone_MetaG_DW_15 (SPAdes) (version 2) ...
ACCGACAAAATGCAGCGTCCCGATGTCGCGTGGCATGAAGCCCATGACGTAATCCCTTCAACAATTCTAAAATTTCGTAACTGGCTTAAAGGCCTAAAATGACATCTGCAAGGCGCTTTGATGCGTCTCTTGCCAATGCTTTTCTGGCAGCCTCCGCCATTGAGGCCAACAGTGCAGGATTGGCCATGAGTTTTTCAAGCTCTTTTGCAAGGTTTTCCGCCTTCAATGTCTTTTCATCCATGATTTCGGCAGCCCCCGCCCGTACCAGCACCTGCGCGTTAACCTTTTGCTGCTGGTCCTTGTGGTGGGGGTACGGCACGAAAATGGCGGGGCGGCCCGCTACAGCCGTTTCAGTCACGGTACTGGCACCTGAACGGGCAATCAGCAAATGGCACGCATCAAGCTGGGCCGGCACATCGGTCACGAAGGTTTCAAGCCGCGCATTAATGCCCATAACATCATAGGCATGGCGGGCGGTTGCAATATCGGCCGCACGGCACTGCTGCACCACATGGATGCGTTTGCGATAAGCCTCGGGCAATAGCCCGACAGCTTCAGGAATAACGGTCGAGAACACGGATGCCCCTTGCGACCCGCCAAGCACAAGCAGCCTGAAATCGCCATCGACCGTTGGCGCCTTGTAGGGTTCAGCCCCAACAGCAGCAATATCGGCGCGCACGGGGTTTCCTGTTACAACAGCCTTGCGGCGTAAATCCTGCGATACGGTTGTCATGTCCGGCAGTGACAGGGCAATACGCGTGGCGCCCGCTGCCATCAGTTTATTGGCACGCCCAAGCACGGCGTTTTGTTCATGCAAAACTGTTGGTATGCGCAAAGCCTGCGCGGCCAAAACGGCAGGGAAAGACGGGTAGCCACCAAAACCGACCACCGCGCGGGGCTTGAGTTTACGAAGCAGGAAATACGCCTGCCCGATCCCCATAATCAGGTCACACGCGGTTTTGATTTTTGCGATGAACCCAGCGCGCAGTGTATCGGCGCGCACCGTGTAAAACGGAATATCGGGATATTGGTCTTGGTACCGTATGCCGCGGCTGTCGGTAATGAGAGCAACAGGAATGCCGCGGTCTTGCAATGCCCGCGCCAGCGAAAATGCGGGGAACATATGCCCACCCGTACCGCCCGCACTTAAAATCACGGGTGCTATAAATGGTCCTGAATTCAATGATTCAGAATTCACTGGCAGCGGCAGGTTTCCATCGGAAGTCATGTCGTTTTGTCCCCTGTCCTTTTGTAAGGGCCAATATGAGCCCCATCGTCATGCCAACGGCGATCAATGATGATCCGCCATACGACACAAACGGCAATGTCATACCCTTGGCGGGCAATATTTCTGTGGCCGAACCCATATGAATAAAAGCCTGCAGCCCCAGCATGCTTAAAAGCCCACCGCCCGCCAGCATGGCAAACACCGAGTTACCTGCCCGCAGACGTATAAACCCACGTAGCACGATAAACGCATAAATACCAATCAGCATCAGCGTGAAAATCAAACCAAGCTCTTCTGCCGCGACCGAGAATATAAAATCGGAATGCGCATCAGGCAGTTGCATCTTGACCTGCCCGCCGCCGGGGCCGGTGCCGAATAACCCGCCATTGGCGAATGCTTCGAGCGACTGATCCACTTGATAGGTATCGCCACTGGCAGGATCGAGGAAGCGATCAATGCGAGAATGGACATGGTCAAACGTGAAATACACAGCCACCAGAAAGCACACGCCCGTAATGGCCATCAACACGATATACCGCAGCGGGCACCCAGCCAAAAAGATCATCATGAAGAAAGTGGCTGTGACAACAAAGCTCATTCCGAAATCAGGCTGCGACATCAAAAGGCCGATAACCGAGACATACAGGGCAAAGGCAATCCAGAGCCCAGGAAAGTCCTCGGTTGTTTTTTGCCGTGCCAGCAACCAGCCCGCAAAAATGATGAAGCATGGTTTGATGAATTCGGATGGCTGGATGGAAAAGCCCAGAATGGAAACCCAACGGGTAGCCCCTTTAATTTCTGTACCCACGAATAGCGACAGAAACACACCTATCAGCCCAGCTACACCTACGAAGGTTGCCAATCGCCAGATTTGCTTTGACGAAAGCAGCGAACAAAAAAACATAACCCCTAGTGAAGGCACCAGAAATATCAGGTGCCTGATAATAAAATGCATGGGCGTAGCACCAATGCGTACGGCTACGGCTGGCCCCGCCGATGTCACAAGGCCGATGCCCAATACCGCCAGCGCAAGCATCGCCACCAGTAAAGGGCGGTCGACAGACCACCACCAACGGCTAAATACAGATCGGTCTTGGGTGGATAAAATGCGCATACCGCAATTTCAACAGATTTGCGGCCCTGTGCCTAGGGTCTAGAAGACGCGTCAGAAGCCCGCAGCCTTGGCAAAAGCCTGCCCACGCTCAATATAATTTTTAAAAAGGCCGAAACTGGGCGCGGCAGGTGATAACAAAATAACCCCGCCTGCAGGTGTGGCTTTACGGGCAGCGACCACCGCCTCATCCATCGTATACGCGGCTGAGGCGCGGGCATAGCCTGCAGCCTCAAGCCCGGCCAGAATACGCGCGCCGCTTGGGCCAAGCCCCACCACCGCATTGATATTATGGGCCAGTATATAATCGACCAGCGGGCGATAATCGATGCCGCGGTCATACCCGCCCGCTATCAGCGTCACTGCTTTACCCGCATAGACATCCATCGCCGCCATGGCCGCTTGCGGCGTGGTCGCGATTGAATCGTCAACATATTCAATATTGCCAATAGCACCCAATGCCTGCTGGCGGTGCGGCAGGCCGTTAAAATCGTGCATCGCGGCCAATGCCTTGCGCATATCAAGCCCCAGTGCTTCGACAATTGCGACAACGATGCCCACATTGGCCAGATTATGCGCACGACGCAGGTAATCATTCGGTACGTCTTCAGCTGCTACAGGCAAACACACATGGCAATCCGCCGGTACATCGGGCCACGCGGCGCGCACCTGCGGGTGAATGATTTTGGTATGCGCATGCGTCAAAATACGCAGCTTGTCATGGTAATATTGCTCAAGCGTGCCATGCCAGTTTAGGTGCTCGGGGTAAAGTGATGTCACGGCAGCAATATCGGCCGCCCCTTCAAAATCCGCCGCCTGATAGCTCGATAATTCAAGCACCAGATAATCCATACCTGTCGGCGCTTCCGTCACAGGCACCCCAATATTCGCCAGCACCGCCACCTTATGGCCCATAGCCGCCAGCACATGACCCAGCAGAGCCGATGTCGTGCTCTTGCCCTTGGTGCCCGTTACACAAATGATTTTGCCCGCAGGCTTGTGCGCAAACCACAAATTGAGAAGCGATGTAATAGTCATGCCCTGTGCCCGCGCGCGCATTAGCAAGGGGTGGTAAAGGCTAACCCCCGGTGACTTTACAACCATACTGGCACCCAGTACGGCTTTCTCAATCGCATCCGGCGCGGTCACTACGCTCGCGTCATCACTGGGCGTTTCATCAACATATACCACATGCACAGGCGCCATATGCGCAGCCACAAACGCACCAGCAGCAAGGCCTTCCTTACCTGTGCCCCATATCACGATATTTTTCATGTAAGGCACCGAAAATATTCGGGGGGCAATGCATGGTCGTCATGCAGTTTGAAAAACGGTGTTAAATCAGCCGCACCCGCGATCTGTGCCGCAAGCATCTTGACCACAACATCATCACACCACGCAGACAGGCTTGCCAGATGCTTCATGACAGCAGCACTTTCTTCAATCTCGCCCACACATTCAAACGGCTTATAACCGCTAACGCCGCATAGTGCTGCAAAGCCATCAATTTGCGCGGCATCGGCTAACATGTTGGCACCAAAAATGTCGGTCAGTTTTTGGCGTTCCATAAACGGCGCCAGCGCCAGAAACACAAAGCGGCACTTGGGGCAGTTACAGCACCAATGCGTGCCACGCTTTGTTACATCCTGCCTGAACGCCGTATTACAGCTGCGGAATACATTATGGTAGGCATCGAGTTTCGCAAAGCGGCGCGTAATATCAAGCTCGCTACACGGGCGCAAAAAAGAAAGATACGCAATATCAGGCGATATATGTGTGGCGATATACGCCGCTAAGTCACTTTCGAACGCGAATGACTTGCTGTATTGGTGGTTCACCTCAAGTCCATTCACAACCATGTTGGGGGCACTGGCCGAATGTTCGTTCGACATCACAACCACGTTGAATCCATACAGCACGGTGCAGGCCAGCGCGATAGCGCTGAGGATGGCCGTAATAGGCACATGCCCGTTATAAACACCCGCTTGTTTATTGAGTTCGATCAGGCTTGGTGCAATCACGCGGGACACAAATATCGATGGCTGAGCTGATACGCGGATGCAATCGGCAATCGGCTGCGCGGCACCCGCTGGGCCACCCAGTGCAAAGCACGTGACATCCATGCCGCCATGCTTCAAGGCCTCCAATGTCACCACGGAATCTTTGCCGCCGCCAATCGGCACAAGCGCGCGGGAAGGCAGCACCAGATTAACCGGTGCATCAAAGGCGGATGCGGTGCTTTCAAAAGTGAAATTCAAATCGAGCTTGTTCTCGAACGCAAATTCGCCAAGCCCGTTCAGATACACCTTATGCAAAAACGCAGCCGTATCGGCATCAAGCGCAAAAGCCTTGCATACAAGTTTCGAAGGCACACGTGCTTTGTAATAACTCACGCCTGCCAGCAAGAAGACCAGTTTGAAAATACGGTCCAGAGCCACGTGGTCGGCCGCTCTTAATGCGCGGTGTGGCGGGGCAAAGGTAACAACCTCGGTAAACGCTGTACCGTCCGCATAGGCGTAATCCATCCGCAGGGCACCTGTGCCCGCATCAAAGCTATAACCTTGGAAAAGGAATGGATTATCCTGCATCAACGCAGTTTTAGCGTTGAAAGGCCGACAAGGGCAAGGACCACCGCAATAATCCAGAAACGGATGACGATTGTCGGTTCCGACCAGCCCAGTTTTTCAAAGTGGTGGTGCAACGGCGCCATCAAAAACACGCGCTTACCCGTCATTTTGAAGTAGGCGACCTGTATCATGACCGACACCGTCTCCATCACGAACAGCCCGCCAATAATGGCCAGAACCAGCTCATGCTTAGTAATCACGGCAATGGTGCCCAGAACGCCGCCAAGGGCTAATGACCCCGTATCGCCCATAAACACCATGGCTGGCGGGGCGTTGTACCATAAAAAGCCCATGGCTCCGCCAATAAGCGCGCCGCACAACACAGCCAACTCGCCACTGCCCGGTACGAAATGGATTTGCAGGTAATCGGCATAAATGGCGTTACCCACCACATACGAAATAAGCCCAAAGCACGCGGCCGCAATGGCAACCGGCACGATTGCAAGACCGTCCAGCCCATCGGTCAGGTTCACGGCGTTCGATGCCCCCGTAATCACCAGAATGGCAAACGGCACGAAGAAGATACCTAAATCAAGCAGAACCGATTTCAGGAACGGTATAGCCAGCGTGTCATATAAACCGTCAGGCAGGCTGAACACGATGCCGACCGACACAAGCCCCGACAACGCCATCTGCGCAAGCAGCTTCTTGCGTCCGGCCAGGCCAAGCACGCTCTTTTTGGTCAGCTTTTTATAATCGTCAATAAAACCAATGGCACCAAAACCGATCATGATCGCCAGCGTGTACCACACATACAGGTTGGTAATATCGGCCCATAGCAGGGTGCTAATAGTCACGGAAATCAAAATCATTAGCCCGCCCATGGTAGGCGTGCCTTTCTTTTTAAAATGGGTTTCTGGCCCGTCAGCGCGTATGGGCTGGCCTTCGGCATGGCGGCTACGCAACCATTCAATGACCTTGGGGCCAATCAGGAAACAGATGATAAGCGCCGTCAGCGTGGCACCGCCGGTGCGGAACGTCAGATAACGGAACAGGTTGAAAAACTGGATATCGCCCGCAAGCGGCGCGAGCAGATTATAAAGCATGGATCGCTTCCCCGGCTTCTTTCACATCATCGAATGGGTGCACAACACCGCCCACAATTTGTCCTTGTTCATGGCCCTTACCGGCAATCACCAGCACATCGCCTGCATGAAGTAACGTAACGGCGGCACGAATAGCTTCACGGCGATCACCAATCACCTGCGCATCCGGCGCGCCCGCTTTAATCTCGGCGCGAATGACGGCCGCATCTTCCGAACGCGGATTGTCATCGGTAATAATCGCAACATCGGCAAGCGATGCAGCAATACCGCCCATGACTGACCGTTTGCTTTTGTCGCGGTCACCTCCAGCGCCAAACACACAAACCAGACGGCCTTGCGTATGCGGGCGCAAAGCTTTCAAAACGGTTTCAAGCCCGTGCGGCGTATGCGCATAGTCAACATACACGGCGGCACCCTGAGGGTGACCGTCAACGCGCTGCAACCGCCCTGGCACAACACTGAGCTTTTCTAAATGCGGCACAAGCGCATCCATGCTCAGGTCTTTGCAGGTTGCCAACACCAACCCTGCCGCAACCAATGCATTCTGCCCCTGAAACAAACCGACCAAAGGTAAAGTGATTTTATAGCGTTTCCCAAAAACGCTGATATCAAGCACCTGCCCGAAAGGTGTTGGTGTCTGCGCATGGATATTGATTTCAGCCGCGCCCGCACCAATTCGAATAAGCGGGCGTTGACCTTCAAGCAATCCCGCCAGCTTGGCCCCATAAGCATCATCCACATTGATGACAGCAGGCGCGCCTGCAGGCAACTGCGTTGTAAACAGGCGTTCCTTAGCAGCGGCATAAACATCCATTGTCCCGTGATAATCCAGATGGTCATGCGTCAAATTCGTAAAACCTGCGGCGGCCAAATGCACACCGTCAAGGCGGCGCTGGTCGATACCGATCGACGATGCCTCCATAGCCAGATGCGTGACGCCCACGGCACCCAGATCGGCCAACTCGCCATGCAGGGTCACAGGGTCCGGCGTCGTAAGCCCGCCCTTCTTCATGGTGATGCGCGATGAAATACCCAGTGTACCGAGGGATGCCGAAACATAACCCAGCGCATCCCATAATTGCGCAACAAAAGTAACCGTTGATGTTTTGCCGTTGGTGCCAGTGACAGCCACGACCGTTTGGGGCTGGCCCTTGTAAAAGCCTGCGGCCAGCAATGCAAAACGGCGGCGCGCATCGGCATCGGTGACCAATACGGCATCTATATCGGCGGGCAGTACAGTACCCTCGGGTGCCAATATATGGGTGGCACCGTTGTTGATGGCATCGGCAATAAAATTAGTGCCTTCCATGTGTTTGCCGGGCAACGCTGCAAACAGCCAGCCACGGCGCACCATGCGGCTATCGGCCGTCAGCCCTTTGATGCTGCTTAGAATATCGCTGTCATTCATCGGTCACTCGGCGCTGCCGCCGCACCCTTTGCGTGTTTGGCATCCAGTTTGATGTATTGCATCATTTCACTCTCAATTGCTTCATCATCTTTTGTGTCGGCTTGCGGCATGTTTTCAAGCGTCATAATCGCCTGCACAACATCAGCAACAGGGGGCGTCGCAACCCAGCCAGCCGTAGCATAACCGTAAGATTCCTTGTTGCCCACTGGTTCATCGACCGACACAAGCACAGCATAGCGCGGCTGATCGGCCGGAAATGTGGCAACAAATGAAGATATCAACTTGTTTTTGACGTAACGTCCGTCAATGTTCTTCTCGGTCGTGCCGGTTTTACCGCCAATCATGGTCCCCGGTATATTGGCCTTCGACCCCGTACCATGGGTTACCACCAGCCTAAGCAAATGGCGCATCTGCTCTGACGTCGCTTCCGATATAATACGCGGGCGGGTTTCGTCATGTTCGCCGTAAGCAATATGCAGAGCTGGCAATACGCCACCGTTTACGATGGCCGAGAAAGCACGAATGAGGTGCAAGGGCGTAACCGACATACCGTGCCCGTAACTGATTGTCAGCGTACTGACATCGCGCCAAGGATTAGGTACCAGCGGCGCTGCTTTTTCCGATATAGCCAGCGGCACAGGCTTATCGAACCCAAGACTGAACAGGAACGATTTCAAAACAGGTGTACCCACCTTCTCGCCCATACGGGCAGTGCCGATGTTTGACGAATACATAAAAACTTCGGGCACAGTCATCACGCGGTTTTGCGCGTGATAATCTGTAATCGTAAAGCGGCCCGTTTTAATAGGTTTGCTAGCATCAAAACGCTGCCCAAGCGACGGATCAACGCGGTCAAGCAAGGCGGCCGTCGAAAATGCTTTAAACGTCGAGCCCATCTCGTAAACGCCAAGTGCGAAGCGGTTGAACTTCTGGTCATCAGTGGCCGCATTAATATCCTGCGGGTTGAAATCAGGCAGCGACACGGCCGCCAGTATATCGCCCGATTGCACATCGACAATCGCACCAGAGGCACCTTTGGCATTGAATTTTGTAACAGCACCAAGCATTGCGCGCCGTAAAGCGTGCTGGAAACGAACATCTATCGTCAACTTCAGCGGCTTGCTGCTTTGTTTAAGGGCCGCATTAAAGCTACGCTCGACACCTGCAAAGCCGTCACCGTCAACACCCGTATAACCCACGATATGCGAGACAAGATTTTCCTGCGGGTAAAACCGCCGGCTTTCCGACCTGAAATCAAGCCCCGGGTAGCCCAGAGCATTCACCGCCGCCGCCTTTTGCGGGCTCACGCCACGCTGCACCCATATAAAGCGACTTTTGCTAGTCAGCTTTTGCGCAAGTTCGGTCTCGTTAATTTCAGGAAATACTTTTTTAAGGTCGCGCGCGACAACAGGTGCATCGATAATCAGCTTGGGGTCGGCGTATAACGACAGGGTTTCAAGCGTGGTCGCCAGCAAAACGCCATTGCGGTCTAGTATGTCACCACGCCCGACAGCCAGTACAGCCGATGCCTCATTACCCGCATGTAAGGATTCAAACCGCGGCTCGGCCCCTTCCTGAAACAGACACAGCCATGCCACGCGCAAACCAACCCCGCCAAACACCAGCGCAAATACAATCGCCATAACAATCAGGCGCCCGCGTGCTGTCTCAACGGCAGAACCGCGTGCGCCAACAATCTGCGTCGCGGTTTCGTTGAGCGTGCGGAAAAGGGTCATTAAGCGTTACTCGACAATAGGATGCGCAACACCGGCACGTTTAACGCTGGCATATTTAGGGAATGAAACAGTCTGCGCCATAACAGGTGCCATGGGGCGATGGTCATTATTTTTGGGCGACCATACATAATCATTCGATGCGATTTTGGGTGCGTTCGTGAACTTGACGGGTGTTTTGGCAACGGGCGCTACTGTAGCCACTTTAACCGGCACAACCTTTTTAGCAAGCTGCACGGCAGCCACTTTTGCAGGGGCGGCTTTCACAGGAGCGGCTTCGATCTTTGGTTCAGCCTTGGCCACAACCTTTGCCTTTACAGCAACAGGGGTTGGGGTTGGCGTTGGCACGGGCGCCGCCACTGCAACCTTGGCAGGTTGTTCCGCTGCAGCTTCAGCTTTGGTTTCGGTTTTTTCTTCAGGTGTCGGGTCAATACGCGCAACCATAACGGCAGGCGGCGGCATGACACCGTCATTGGCTTTCATGGCAATCAGGTCCTGCAGGCGTTGCGGGCGGGTCAGGTAGGCCCACTCGGCATCCAGCACACGCATGGTTTGCTGTTCGGCCAGTATCTGGCGGTTGATCTGGTCAACCTTGGCCTCACGCTGCTTGACCGATTGGGTCACGCCGAATACGCCGATAGCCAGCAAAATTGCCGCGATACCAAGCAATGGAGTCCAGGGGGATAACACGCGACGACGGGAGGTAATGATGTCGTTCATATCAAGCGGCCGTCCTTTCTGCCGTACGCACGCCCCAACGCAGTTTGGCTGAACGGGCGCGCGGGTTCGCGGCACATTCGGCTTCACTTGGGGCCAATGCTTTTTTCTGTGGTTGTAAAAAATGGGGTACGAGTTCAGCAATTTCGGGCCGGTGCCGTGAGCCGCCTTGCGTTGGCCCCTGGTCACGGAAAAACGCTTTAACAATAGAATCCTCAAGCGAATGGAACGAGACAACAACCAGTCGCCCGCCTTCGCGCAACACGGAAAGTGATGCGGTTAAGGCTGCTTCCAGTTGGTCCAGCTCGCCATTCACGGCAATCCGCAAAGCCTGAAATGTGCGGGTCGCGGGGTGGATACCGAATTTACGACTGGCCATGGGTGTGGCCGCTTTTACAATTTCAGCTAGCGCCAGCGTGGTTTCAATTTTGGCCTCATTGCGGGCCTTCACAATAGCCGCGGCAATACGGCGTGAATTGCGTTCTTCCCCGTACTTCCAGATAATATCGGCCAGCATGCGTTCAGGCAGGGTGTTGACCATATCGCTCGCAGGCTCGCCGGATGATGTATCCATCCGCATATCAAGCGGGCCGTCTTTCACGAATGAAAAACCGCGCGCACCGTCATCAATCTGCATCGATGAAACGCCGATATCGAGTACCAGCCCGTCAACGCTATCAATACCTAGGCCCTGCAGATGGGCGACCACATCGCCAAATGTGCCGTGAACAGGGGTCAGGCGACCATTAAACTGGGTTGCCAGCTTTTGGGCGCGTTCAATCGCACTCGGGTCACGGTCAATGGCGATCACACGGCAATCGGCAGCATTCAGAATGGCGGTCGTGTAGCCGCCTGCCCCAAACGTGCCGTCTACATAGGTTTCACCGGCAGTCACAGCCAAAGCCTCAAGCACTTCAGGCAGCATCACGGGGGTATGCGGCGCAACAACTGTCATGCGCCCCCGCTACGGGCCGGCAAATTCAGCCCCTTGGTTTTAACGGCTTTCTGCGCGGCATCGCGGCGCTTGGCCCATGCCTGCGGCGTCCACATCTGGAATTTGCGGCCCAGCCCCACAAACGCCACATCGTCGCTCAGGCCCGCATAAGCAGCCAGTTCGTCCGGCAAGGTAATGCGGCCCTCACCGTCAAAAGCCAACGGTACGGCTTCGGCCAGGGTGGCGGCGGCCAGATCATCCTGATCGTTCGAGAACATCGGAAATACATCAAGCCGGCTGGCGATATCTTCCATCATGGCGGGGGCGAAGCCCTCCAAAGCGGCATGAATGGGCGATTTCATCAGCACAATACCGGCAAAAGACTGGTCAGACAAAGCAGCGCGGAAGGGGCCGGGCACGGATACCCTGCCCTTGCGGTCGATGCGGTTAACGGTGGTTGATAGGAAGAGACCCATATGAAACCCGAATACCCAGCAAACGCAGCTGTCGCCTGCCTTCGGCGATCACTGGAGTGGATATATATGGGATACCATGGGATGAAATGGGGCGTCAACAATATTCCCCCGTAAAACCCTGAATTTTCTTGTCTTTTTCGCCGCAGGCCGTGCCCCGTTTTTTAGCTTTCAAACCCTGTTTTCAATATTTTTTGAATTTTCTTTCAAAAAAATATCAAAAAACGACTCTAAAGTGACTCTAGGTAGCCCCTGAGCCCCGTTAAACCTTCCTTAAGTTATGAAAATGCCAACTTAAAATTGCAATTTTGTAAACCATTGAAACTACACACTTTTTTCTTGTTTTTTCATAATAAATAGACGATAGTCAGGTCATCAGCAGGCAAGCAGTTACAAAAAAAGCCGGCGAAGTTGAACAGGGAATTTTCTAAAACAGGGGGAAGTAAATGATGACCGAATTGACCATAGCATTAGGCGCCAGTTTGTTTTTGTTTCTGGGTTCGCTGGTTTACGCCATCGTCCAGGACTGGATGGACGGCCAGAATGTTTATCAAAAAATGCTGACTGAACAAAAAGGGCAGTCCGGTTTTCACCCGAAAAACGTTTTTGGCCGTGCCGCGCGCAAGCCAATGCGTGTACTGGGGAGCTTTATTCTTTAACTAAATCAAATATATAACAAAAAAATCAAAACAATATTTTCGGTAAAACTCTAGCCAGAGCGATACCTTGGGGGGAAAATATGCTAAACGGCGACTTCACACGGGGCGAACCCGCAAATATGGACACACATGCAAGGTTAATGACCGCGCATATGATGTCCGAATATCTCAAATCATTAAGTACCATGTGTAAGCACTACGATTGGCACAAAACGGGAATGCACCTGTTTGTGGCAAGCGAAGAGCTGATAAGAATGCTGGAAGCCGACGCCCTTGAACAGGCGCGTTACGAACCGGTACGCACAAGTTTTGTCCGCAAGCCCAAAACGCAAGGAATGCGTAAGGCCATGCGCAGGCCCGCCAGGGCCTGAGCCCAGGTATCAAGGACGCCAAAGATAAAAAAAATGCCAGAGGGCCTATAAGCCGGATTCTGTCGAGAACCGCCATTCCTCTTGGCCGCCATTTACATGGCGGCTCCAGCGTCCAACCCGGACCACTACCGTGAAACGCGGTTGGCCGGATTAAAAATCCGGCCGCGTGGCCCCTATTTGGTCTTGCATCCGGTAGGGGTTGCCGTGCCGTCCGTGTTACCACGTCCGCGGTGCGCTCTTACCGCACCCTTTCACCCTTACCTCACACCCGAAAGTGCAAGGCGGTTTGCTTTCTGTTGTCCTGTCCCTGGGGTCGCCCCCGCCGGTGGTTAACCGGTACCGTTGTTCCATGATGTCCGGACTTTCCTCGAAAACCTTGCGGCCCCCGCGGCGGTTCAGCCCTCTGGCGTCGGCACTATGCACATGGAAAGGGTATTATTTCAAGGCTTTACGGTTCAGCCACGACAACATGGTGGCCGCCCGCACGGTCAACACTTTGGAATCCGACCGCCCATAATGCAGGTTGAACGCGCGGCACAAGCTTTCGGTATCGGCGTCAGGGTCATACCCGTAACGCACAAGGGCACCTCGCAACACGGCCTGCGATGAAAAATACATTTGCGAGCGCACGTTGTCTTCGGCATCCGTATCCGGCCACAGCCCGATACCCTTACGGGCTAGATATTGCCAATCAAATTTCTCACCCGGGTCAACCTTCCGGGTGGGCGCCACATCGCTATGGCCCAGTACGTTAACCGGCTTGATAGGATGGCGCTTCATAAGGCCTTGGCAAAGTTTCACCAGCGCATCCATCTGCTGGCGTGAAAAATCCTGATACCCAAATTCATGACCGCGATTGACCAGCTCTATACCAATCGAGCAGTCGTTGATATCCCTGCGGTCACGCCAGAAAGATACGCCCGCATGCCACGCACGGTCATATTCATCAACCAGCGCATAAATCTTGCCGTCTTCATCAATCACATAATGGGCACTAACACGCCCGCGTGCCTCAGCCTCCGGACTATCATCACACAATCGGTGTAATGCGGCTTCAAGTGACGGCATGCCCGTATAGTGGATAATAATCGTATCGATGACAGCCTTAGCTGACCGTTCGTTATAATTGGGCGAAGCTTTTTCAATGGCGATATTAGGCATGGTGCGTGACAATCAGGTAATTCCGCAAACATATTAGCAGAATTAGTCCCATTGCCTAACAATCTGTTATGCTTGATTTGTGGCAACAAATTTTTTAGAAATATAGTGATGAAACTTCAATCCGGCGCACTATCCGGTCAGTTCCATGAATGTGTACGCGTTGAAGACGCGATTGCACAAACCCCCTTGGCCCCCGCCGATATTTTACTGGTTTTAGGCAATCGTGCCAAAGGCGCAAGCCGCGAATTAGCGCGCCTTACCTCGCGCTTATTCAAGGCTGGCTATGCCCCACAAATTATTGTCAGCGGCGGCGCAATTGACAAGGAAGGCCAACTGGAAGCAGGCCATATGAGCCACTGGCTGCAGAAATTCGGCGTGCCGACCAGCGCCATTTACATGGAACGCCTCTCTACCAACACCAAGGAAAACGTGGTTTTCTCGCGTGATATCGCCCAGTTCATACCCGGCGTACCACGCAACCCCAATGTCATTGTCATTGGCCAGCGCTTTGCATCGCGCCGCATTCTCATGACCATGGCGGCCCAATGGCCCGAAGCCACACCGATGATAGCCTCGGTCTGCCTGATGGGCGCGCCCGTCCAGCAATGGCCTGAAAACCCCGCCATCATGGACCGCGTGGCAAGTGAAGCCCGCAAAATTGAAGAATATAAAGCCCGCGGCGACATTGCCGATGTTGACGTACACGCCCTGAGCCGCCGCATCCATGCCCTGCGCAACCTGCACAAGGTTCACAAACTCGGCAACACCCTTGCCCATGCATGAGTGACTACCTGACGCTGAATAAAAACGCGCTGACCCTAAAAATCCGCTTCACGCCAAAAGCATCACGCAACACAATCGGTGGTGTTTATACGGATGAAAAAGGGCAGGAATGGCTAAAAGCATCGGTCACAACCGTGCCTGAAAAAGGCCGCGCGAATGATGATCTGATAGCCCTACTATCGAAACAGTTCAAAATTCGCAAAAGCGCTTTCAGCCTCGTGGCAGGCGATACCGATCGTCACAAGACATTCGAAATAGATACAGGTACCGATGCGGTGCCTGTAATTAGGCGGAGCGCGCAACCATCAACTTCTTGATCTCGGCAATTGCCTTCGCAGGGTTCAAACCCTTAGGGCATGTGCGCGTACAGTTCATGATGGTGTGGCAGCGATACAAGCGGAACGGGTCTTCCAAGGCATCAAGGCGTTCGCCCGTCGCGTCATCGCGGCTATCTGCAATCCAGCGATAGGCCTGCAGCAAAATGGCAGGGCCTAAAAAGCGGTCGCCATTCCACCAATATGATGGGCAGGCTGTTGAACAGCAAAAGCACAGAATGCAGCTGGACACTTCGTCAATCAGTGCCTGTTCTTCAGGCGATTGCAGGCGTTCGCGCGATGGTGCGGGCGATTCCGATTTCAGGTAAGGCTCGATCGATGCCAGCTGCGCGTAAGTGTGAGTCAAATCAGGCACGAGGTCTTTTACGACCGGCAAATGCGGCAACGGTGAAATTTTAACTGCGTCCTTCACATCGGCAATCGGCTTGATACAGGCCAGCGTGTTGGTGCCGTCAATATTCATGGCACACGACCCGCAAATGCCTTCACGGCACGATCTGCGGAACGTGAGCGAACTATCAATATCGTTTTTGATATGAATAAGCGCATCAAGCACCATCGGCCCGCAATTATCGAGGTCGATGTCATAAGTATCACGGCGTGGCTGCCCGCCCTTTTCAGGCGACCAACGATAAATCACGAAGCTTTTAACGCGCGTGGCACCAGCGGCAGCTTCAAAATGATTGCCGTCAACAATCTTGGAATGTGCGGGGAGTGAAAACTCAGCCATAATACCCTCTGCTCAATAAACGCGTTCTTTAGCCGGAATGACTTCAACGTCATTGGTCATTGTAAACATATGGACCGGGCGATCACCCAGACGAACACTGCCATGGTCATTGATCCACGAGGTCGTGTGCTTCATCCAGTTTTTATCGTCCCGTTTCGGATGGTCTTCGCGGGCATGGGCACCACGGCTTTCCGTACGGTTATAAGCACTATGCATCATCACGACAGCCTGCCCGATCAGGTTATCCAGCTCCAGTGACTCTATCAGGTCAGTGTTAAAGATAAGCGAACGGTCGGTAATCCCTAAATCTGACTTGGCACGGAATAGCGCATCGATTTTGCCCACGCCGTCTTTGAGAACTGGCCCGTCGCGGAATACGGCACAGTGAGTCTGCATGGTTTTCTGCAGCTCAAGCCGCAAATCGGCCACACGCGTACCGCCCTTGGCATGACGGAAGGCATCAAGGCGTGCAATCGCCTTCTCGCCCGTGTCGCGGCCCAGTGGGCGATGTGATGCGCCAGGCGTAACCGTCTGTGCCGCACGAATGGCGGCAGCACGGCCAAACACTACGAGGTCTAGCAACGAGTTGGTGCCAAGGCGGTTGGCCCCATGGACCGACACGCAGGCGGCTTCGCCAATGGCCATCAAACCCGGCACAATGCGGTCAGGGTCGCCCATCACGGGGTTCACGACTTCGGTCATGTAATTGGTGGGAATACCGCCCATGTTGTAGTGCACGGTCGGCAACACGGGAATAGGGTCGCGCGTGACATCAACACCAGCAAAAATCTTGGCAGTCTCGGCAATACCGGGCAAACGCTGGTGAATGACTTCTGCGCCAAGATGCTCAAGATGCAGGTGAATATGGTCACGATGTTTACCAACGCCGCGCCCTTCATTGATTTCAATGGTCATAGCGCGTGATACCACGTCGCGCGAGGCCAGATCTTTGGCGGACGGCGCATAGCGTTCCATGAAACGTTCGCCGTTTGAGTTGGTCATGTAACCACCTTCACCACGCGCACCCTCGGTAATAAGGCAGCCCGAGCCGTAAATGCCCGTGGGGTGGAACTGAACGAATTCCATATCCTGCATCGGCAGGCCTGCGCGCAACACCATGCCACCGCCGTCACCTGTACAGGTGTGGGCGCTGGTGCACGAAAAGAATGCGCGGCCATAACCGCCCGTTGCCAGCACAACTTGGTGAGCACGGAAACGGTGGACAGTGCCTGTCATCATATCAAGGGCCATAACACCCAAACATGCGCCGTCATCAGACATGATGAGGTCTAGCGCAAAATACTCGATGAAAAATTCAACCTTATGCTTCAGCGATTGCTGGTAAAGCGTATGCAGCATCGCATGGCCTGTACGGTCAGCGGCGGCACAAGCGCGCATAGCCATGCCTTTGCCGAAATTGGTGGTATGGCCACCAAACGGACGCTGGTAGATTTTACCATCAGGCGTGCGCGAAAATGGCATGCCGTAATGCTCGAGTTCTATGACAGCAGGAATGGCTTCGCGGCACATGTATTCAATGGCATCTTGGTCGCCCAGCCAGTCCGACCCTTTGACGGTGTCGTACATATGCCAGCGCCAGTTATCTTCGCCGCTATTGGCCAGGGCAGCCGAAATACCGCCTTGTGCTGCCACAGTGTGTGAGCGTGTGGGAAATACCTTCGAGATACAGGCGGCCTTCAGGCCCTTTTCGCCCATGCCCAGAGCCGCGCGCAAACCGGCCCCGCCGGCACCAACGATAACAACATCGTATTCATGGTCGATAATCTGGTAGGCGGAGGTAGCGGCGGTCATAGCTCAGTCTTTCAAAGGGCGATTTTTAAAACGGCAAAAATACAGGCAATAGCCATGCTAAAAGCAACAAGCTTCAGCGCAATAAGCTGGATGAACTTGCTGGTCTCGCAATGAACATAATCTTCAATCACAACCTGGCAACCAAGTGCGGCATGGTAAAAAAAGGTAATGATGGATAAAATCATCATGATGGCGCTAAAGGGCTTGGAAAGCCAAGCAACCACGGCTGCGTGGTCGGCATGGGCCAGATGAATCATGCTGAAGCACAGCCACACGGTTAAAGGCAAAGCCAATACGGCGGTCAGGCGTTGCATGACCCAGTGATGCAGGGCGCCGTGCGCCGCCCCAAGGCCGCGTGCGCGGGCCATCGGGTTTTTAAGGCCACCTTTGGTCCATTTAATTAAGGATGCGGCTTTTGTTGATGCGTTTTCGCTCATGGTCGGTCCTTATAAAACGATGCAAAGCCAGAAAAGAAGTGTCAGCACGAAACTCGCGCCAATAACCACATATCCGCTTTTGTAAATTTCAGGAATGGTGAATAGAAAACCGCAATCCATCACTAAGTGCCGGATACCGGCACACAGGTGGTAAAACAATGCGAATGTCCAGCCGACCAGTGCGATAATACCAAGCGGTGAACCGGCCACGCTCTGGAAGGTCGCATAGGCCTCAGGCCCTGACGACACCGCCAGCAACCACCATGTCAAAATGAAAAGGCCAACAGTCAACGCAACGCCGGTGATGCGGTGTAAAATCGACAGCACCGATGTGATTTGCGGGCGGTACACTTGCAGATGGGGAGAAAGGGGGCGCTCAAAAGCCATGTCATACACTCGCGTACGGTTAACGTGAAACAAATTTACAAGCTGCCGTCCCAATTAGCAACCGCTTGTAACGCCTTAAATTCAGGCGGTAGCGGGGCATTAACGGTAATGGCGGGCTTATTGGGATAAAGGGGAATAACAATACTAGCAGCATGGAGATAAAGGCGCTTTTGACGGTGGTCTTCCTCGCCGCCGTATAGTGTATCACCCAGGATGGCGCAACCAAACGCCCCAAGGCTGTGCACGCGTAACTGGTGCGTGCGCCCCGTTCTCGGTGAAAAGGCAATCAGACTTTGCCCCTCGGCAGTTGCCAAAACCTTATAATCGGTCACGCTAGCCTGCACGTCCGTGTCGCCCTTCTCGGCAATCTTCATTTTCCAGCCCTTGTGCTTCGACACTTTACACAATGACATATCAATGGTGCCCGCGCTTTCAAGTGGTATTAGGGGCAATATGGCCAGATATTTCTTTTCAATGCGCCCGCCCTCAAACTGTTTACCAAGCCGCGCCAAAGCCTTGCGGTGCCGCCCCAAAACAAGGCATCCCGATGTATCGCGGTCAAGCCGATGGGCCAGAGCCGGCGGCTTGGGCAGCCCATACCTAAACTGGTCAAAATTTTCTTCAAGGTTGGGCCCGCCGCCCGGGCCCGCATGCACAGGTATGCCCGCTGGCTTATCAATCACCAGCATCAGGCCATCGCGGTATAAAAGGCGGTCTTCAAGGTTCATGCCGCTCTTGTAAGGCAATGCGCGGCCCCTTGCCAACATCCTTTAAAGTTGTCATAAAAATAAAAAACAGTAGGGATAGACATGAGCAGCCTTCAGGACCAATTCAAAAGCAACGCCTTCGGGATAATCCCGCTAGTGACCTTTAAACTGGAACCGCAGGCAGCTATCGTCGCCCACCCCGGCACACTACTAATGAAAGACCCCGCCGTCGAAATGTCGGTGCGCCTGTTCAATAGCACCGAAAAACAGTTAAGCCCGATGAAGCGGATCATGCGCGGCATGTCGAAAGCCTTCGTGGGGCAGTTCGTGAGCGCCCTATTTACTAATCACGCGGCAGACACACGCAATATTACACTGCACCCCGAACATGGCGGCTCTGTCGTCTGGATCGACCTCGACCAGTATGGCGGCGCCATCAAATGCAAACGCCATGGCTTCCTCGCATCTACCAATCCCGACATTCATCTGGGCATTTCCAAAATCACATCCAGCGCATGGCAAACTTTAACGTCAGATCAGGAAGTTTTCCTAGAACGCGTTGAATCAAAAGCCAAAGGCACTGACCATCACGTTTTTCTGAGCAGTAAATCAGCCGCCATCGAAGTAAAATTAGCCGAAGGCGAAACGCTCGACCTGCACTCAAATGCCCTGCTGGCAGCAACGGACAATGTCGATATATCGCTGCGCCTCATCCCCGGTTTTGTGAACAGGCGCGCAGGCGAAGAAGGCAGCCGTTATACGGTTGTCAAAGGGCCGGGCACCATCTGGTTGCAAGCGTCGAACCCGGCGGCCATGCAACATGGCGGCGCCGGCAATATCATGGACATAGCATCAAACCTTGCGCCCATGTAAGCACGGCTTTTGTGCATAGTATTATGATTTACCATCAGGCTTGAAGCTCATCGCCACGCCGTTCATGCAATAGCGCTTGCCAGTTGGCTTTGGCCCATCGTCAAATACATGGCCCAGATGCCCGCCGCAATTGGCGCAATGGACTTCCGTGCGGCTCATACCAAATTTGGTATCGGTGTCGGTACCCACGGCCTTCTCATCAATCGGTGCCCAGAAAGATGGCCAGCCCGTACCGGAATTGAATTTCTGTTCCGATGCAAACAGCGCCTGCTCGCAGCCAGCGCAATAAAACGTCCCGTGACGGTGCTCGTCATTCAAGGGCGATGTGAAGGCACGCTCAGTACCCTCCTCGCGCAAGACCCTATAAGCTTCAGGTGATAATTTAGCTTTCCATTCGGTGTCGCTCATGGTGAAGGGAAACTCCTTTGCGTGTTTGGCCTTGTCCTGCCCCAACAAAAGGGTCGGCACCGCCAAAATGGCGGATGTGGCAAGCAAAGCTGTGATGAATCTGCGTCGTGTCATACCTGATAGTACGGTTGGAACTCAGGAATAGTTACATTAGCATATAGGCATGAAAACGATTTTATCCATCCAGTCCCATGTGGCTTACGGCTATGTCGGCAACCGTGCTGCTGTTTTTCCCCTGCAACGCATGGGCTTTGATGTCAGCGCCATCAACACGGTCCAGTTTTCAAACCACACGGGCTACGGCTCATGGACCGGTGAGGTTTTTACCCCTGACCATATCCGCAAGCTGGTCGATGGCCTGCGCGACCGCGGCGCGCTCAACCGCTTTGACGCTGTTTTGTCTGGCTATTTGGGCGATGCCGCTTTGGGGCAAGTCGTGCTCGATACCGTGGCCGAAATCCGCGAAGCCAACCCCGCCTGCATATATTGCTGTGACCCCGTAATGGGCGATGTGGGCCGCGGCCTGTTCGTCCGGCCCGATATTCCCGCCATGTTCCGCGATAAAATGGCCCCGCTTGCATCCATCCTCACACCCAACCTGTTCGAGCTTGAGCATTTAACGGGCATGACCATCCAGTCACTAGAGGAAGCACGCGCTGCCTGCAAACAGCTTCATGCACGCGGCGTTCAAACAGTGCTGGTGACCAGCCTCGTGCATATATCCACCCCGCCGCAGTCAGTACAAATGCTGGTATCTGTGTCCGATAGTTCTGCCCATCTGGTCACGACCCCCCTGCTGCCGATGGACCCGATGCCGAACGGCACAGGCGATTTAACCGCCGCATTATTTTTGGGTCATATCCTGAATGGCTGCAACGTGGTCGATGCGCTGGCCCTGACGGCTGAAGGTATTTTCGGCGTGCTTGAAACAACCGCCCGCGCCAAAACACGTGAACTGGCGCTCATCGCCGCGCAGGATTTACTGGCCGTGGCAGATGGTAACAACACCCGCCCGCATCGCTTCCCCACAATATCTTTAGGGGCATAAATCGCAAAATAAACATATTACGCAAAACAAATGTACCAATTACTTGAAAATGAAAGAAAGTTTATATTCTTCGAAGTAATTTTCGCTTGTGCACACACGCTATATAAAAGCCTGTCACAATAATGCCTTAAGCCCCTAAAATTTATGTATTCCAAACGATTAGCCGTGAAAACATGAGGTTACGTTAAAAAAGACGTTATGACCATTCGTTCTCCTGTTGTCAAAGCCAGCCCACCCCATTATAAACACCACAAAGCAACAAATGAGGATGTGTAACATGGCCCTTGAACGGACCTTCTCTATCTTAAAACCCGACGCGACAAAACGTAACCTGACGGGCGCAATCTGTGACCGTCTTGAACGTGCTGGCCTGCGCATCATAGCCCAGCGCCGCATTCAAATGTCACGCCGCGATGCTGAAACATTCTATGCCGTTCACAAGGACCGCCCTTTCTTCGGCGAACTCGTCTCCTTCATGATCTCGGGTCCGGTTGTCGTTCAAGTGCTCGAAGGCGAAAACGCCGTCGCTAAAAACCGCGAAGTTATGGGCGCGACCAACCCCGCACAAGCTGCTGAAGGCACCATCCGCAAAGACTTCGCCCTCTCGATCGGTGAAAACTCGGTCCACGGTTCGGACTCACTAGAAAACGCCGCGATCGAGATTAGCTACTTCTTCGCCGGATCCGAACTGGTCGGCTAAGAACGTTTTAAAGTTTCGCATCAAGCCGGAGCGAAAAACTGGCTTGTGAACACCCGAAGCGGAGCATACCTCAGGGTATGTGAGCATCGGAAGGTAAAGAAGCCAGAATTTGCAGCTCGGCTTCATGCGTAAATACCTTTGTGATAGCGCAATAATTCCCCAATTGTTGCCAGTGCACACAAAGAAGCCCGCCGTGCCCCCACGGCGGGTTTTTTGTTATCTGCCACACTTATTTATAAGAGGGTTAATCCAACAAGGAGCGTTCTGGCTCGTCGAAATCGGTAGGGTTGAGCTTGCCCGTACGCTCGAAATACACGGCATCACGGCCGCCTTCTTTCGCTTTATATAGCTGCTCATCCGCACGCTGAAGGGCTTCTTCAACCGTAATGACATCAATACCAATATAGGCACCACCGAGTGAGGTCGTAACACTGAGCTGCCCATCAGGCGTGGAAACAGGCATGGGCCTGCGGCCAATCGCGCGGCGCAAACGCTCGGCAATAAAGCAGGCCTTCTCGAAACCTACATCAACCAGCACAGCCACGAATTCTTCCCCGCCCGTACGGGCCAGCAAGTCAAAACCCCGCATACGGGTCTTGAGGCGGTCGGCAAAAGTTTTCAAAACCTCGTCGCCAACGCCGTGGCCATAAGTGTCGTTGACCGATTTGAATTTATCTAGATCAAACATAAGTACGGCAATCGCCTTGCGCTGGTCACCCGTCTGTTTGAGCAGCTTATCAAGGTGCACATTGAGGTAACGGCGGTTGTAAAGCCCCGTGAGCGTATCGGTCAGCGCCATTGAGAGCGACGCCTCGTAATTGATTTTCAGTTTTTCCTGAAAACGCTTGCGGCGGATCTGCGTACGCACCCGCGCCAGCAGCTCGTTTCGGTCCAGCGGGCGCAAAATGTAGTCATTGGCCCCAATTTCAAGCCCGCGCGCCACGCGCGACAAATCTTCTTCCTGTCCTACCATCAAAATCGGCACGGCCCGCGTCCGGTCGTTCGAGCGGAAATGCGAGCACAGGCGCAGCCCGTCTTCCTTCACCATATTGAGGGATATAACAATAAGATCGCAATCGGTGACGGCAGCACGCTCAAGAGCGGCCATACCGGTCGATACGCTGTAAACCTTATGCTGGTCACGGCTAAGCGCCTCTTGGCATTTTTGGGCTTCAAAGGCCTGATCCTCTATCACCAGAATATTCGCGCGTTCGACCTGCTGGGCCATCATGGCCACGCTTTCACCTGATACACCCAAGGTAGTAGCCGTACTTTCGCGCGCACGCCATTCATCAATCGTCATTTTAAGACGTACAAGCGACCGCACACGCGCCATAAGCGCAATGTCGTTCACGGGTTTTGACAAAAAATCGTCAGCGCCGGATTCGAGGCCACGCACACGGTCAGTTGAATCGGTCAACGCCGTAACCATAACGACCGGAATATGTGCTGTCGCAGGGTTGTTCTTGATACGGCGGCAAACTTCAAACCCGTCCATACCCGGCATCATCACGTCCAGCAGCACAAGGTCGGGCGAATCTGCAACAACGCGGTCCAGCGCCTGAACGCCCGATGTAGCGGTAATGACGTCGTAATATTCCGACGTCAGCTTGGCTTCCAGCAACTTTACGTTGGGGGCAATATCATCAACAACTAAAACACGCGCAGACATATGATGTAACCCCTATTGCGCTGGTGTGCCGGCAGCCGGCTCCAGATGTTTACGAACTGTTTCAATGAACCCGAGCACCGAAATGGGCTTGGAAATATAATCTTCGCAACCCGTTTCGCGGATCCGGTCTTCATCCCCCTTCATGGCGAAAGCGGTGATGGCGATCACAGGAATGGATTTGAGGTCCTGCGCTTCCTTGAGCCAGCGGATAAGGTCAAGGCCGGAAACTTCAGGCAACTGGATATCCATCAAAATAAGGTCAGGGCGGCGTTCGCGCGCAAGCTCGAGAACACGGGTGCCTTCGCGCGTCTTGATGGTCTCATAGCCATGCGCCTCGAGCAGATCGTTAAACAACTTCATGTTCAATTCATTGTCTTCAACGATCAGGATAATTTTTTTCATAAAATGCCTAGTGGTTTAAAACTTATCGGGGGGTTGCCATGCCACCACTGTAAGCCGAGCTTTCAGTGCAGGCAGGCAAATCAATATTCTGTAACGCGACAAGCTTTTGGGTAAGCGTGAAGGTATCATAAAAAATCTTGATATCGGATACGACACCGTTATCGAGGGTGGTCAAATCCATTTCGTATTCTGCAGCGCCCGTATCGTCATCAGACGGAAAAAACGCAAGGCGCATGCGGTATGCAGGTGATTTCAACAAAGCCAGATCAATATTTTTATTCACATGCAGCGCCTTCATGGGGTCCACGCTTCCGCCAATAAACACGTTGACCTGCTGCGGCCCCTGATCATCACTGCCATCAAACAATGTGGCGTTAAAAAACTTTTCGCCCTTGCGCGCCCGCTCCAGTATTTCGGAAGTGTGCTGCATAGGGAAGAACGTATTTTTAGGCAGAGTAAAATTCAGGTTGTTTGGCATCGAATAGACCGCCGCGCCATCAGCATTCACGTTGCGCGAGGCATGACCGCGAAACTCCTCGAACAGAGCGCCATTATTTTCGCGGCGCGATGAAAAGTTAAGGTCTTTGCCATCAAGCGTTTCATACGATGCAAAATCGCTATTGATACGCGTCGATGTACCGTCGGCATATTCATAAACAAGCGTTGAACGATGGTCTGTTGTCCAAGACTCGCAGGTTTTTTTCCATTCAAAGAACATTTTCCCGCGAATATCGACCAACTGGCCACCACTGGTGACAGACGACAACGACACCTCGTACAAGGCGCGATGCGGGTGCACGCCAACCGCCCCCGAAAGCCCTGCGGCATTCGTTTGCGGTATAGACGTGGTCAATAAGGCCAAGAAAAGGCCTGCGATGAACGATCTGTTTTTCGTCATATCCCACCATTTTAAGAAAAAAACGCCCAGACAGGAAGGGGGTTGAAGGTCATGGGCGGCAAATATTTCCCGTGACATTCTCTTTTTTTTGCCACCTGCCGCTGCAAGCACACTCGCACGACTGTCCCTATTTTATCAACATACTGTTTTTAAATGATTTTTTAGCAATTTTTATTTGGCACACCTTTCGCAAAGTCTTCTTGTGAGGAAAGGAACACAACACATGGTCTCTGACGCGGTCTTAAAAAGCAAAACCATTGGCATTACAGCAACCGAGGCCTATTCAGGCTACCAGCTGCTGCAAAGCGATATCGGTTCCCAAGACGATTGGCATACCAAACTGCACGATCTGAAAGACGATGCATCGCTGCGCCGCATCGCCGCAGTCGCCTTGGACATGCTGCGCGAAGCCAATCTGGCTTTGGAAGATGCCCAGCGCCAACTAACGACGCAACGCTCACATATCGAGCATCTCGAATCGATTGCGACGACAGACGAACTGACAACCCTGACCAACCGTCGCGGTTTCGTTGATATTTTCGATGGCGAACTGGATCGTACAACCCGCGGCCTTACCAAAGGCGGCCTACTTTTGATGATCGACCTCGATAACTTTAAGGTCATTAACGATACATACGGCCACGCAGCTGGCGATGCCGCTTTGCGCCTGGTGGCCGAAACACTCAAAGGCACCATCCGCCGGATGGACACAGCTGCCCGTCTGGGCGGGGATGAATTCGTCCTGCTGTTTTCAAACGCCGATGTACTGGCCGCCGTTGACCGTGCCCAGCAACTGGCCATGCGCCTTAACACCCTCACATTACGCTGGAAAGGCGAGAAAATTCCCGTTCGCGCGTCAATCGGTATGCGGGCCTACGCAGCCGGTGACACGGTCGATGGCGTTCTGCACAGCGCAGATTCAAGCATGTATGCCGTCAAAGCCAAGCGTGCCGCCCGCAAGGACGCCAAACAACAGGAGCGTGTACGCGCCTAAGCCAACAAGTTTCCCATAGGCCTGCCCCCAAGGTGGCCTATGGGCATGAATGGCGATTTGCCTGCCTACCCCAAGCCTCAACCCCAAGGGCAAGTCGCTTTCCAGAGCCCCGGATCCGGACCCCAAGCCAGATCCGGGGTTTTTTGTTTTTAAATAGCTTTGGAAAGTGGCGTTACGAACGATGCCGCAACCAGCTTGGCCACAGCCATAAACGCCTGCGCTTGATGGCTGTGCAGGTCGGCCACAACGACAGGCGTCCCTGCATCTGACAGGGCACGAATTTCTGCATCCAGCGGGATTTCACCTAAAAACGGCACGCCTACCATTTCGGCCTGCTGGCGGGCACCGCCATGGCCGAAAATTTCCGTGCGGGTATTGCATGCAGGGCAGCAGAAATAGCTCATATTTTCGACAATACCCAACACGGGCACATCCATCTTTTTAAACATTTCGAGACCCTTGCGCGCGTCAATCAGCGCAATGTCCTGCGGGGTCGAAACAATCACGGCACCGGTCATTTTCACCTGCTGCGCCAGCGTTAGCTGGATGTCACCTGTACCGGGCGGCAAATCCAGCACAAGAACGTCACAGCCTGTCCAGTCAACATCGCGCAAAAGTTGTTTAAGAGCCGATTGCACCATGGGCCCGCGCCAGATCATCGGCGCATCTTCATTAACCATGAACCCAATCGACATAAGCTTGAGGCCATGCGCCTCGATCGGCATAATTTTTTCATTCTCGCGGTGCGGCTTCGCACCGCGCACACCGGCCAAGCGCGGCAGGCTCGGGCCATAGATGTCGGCATCAAGTAAACCCACTTTATAGCCAAGCGCAGCCAAGCTAGACGCCAGATTGATGGAAACGGTCGACTTGCCAACACCGCCCTTGCCCGATGCTACGGCAACAATGTGCTTCATTGGCATGTCAATACCACCACCGTCGGCCAAGCCGCCCACATGCCCGCGCCCTTTAGAGGGCGGCATGCTAGGCACCGCACGCTCGGCTGTCAGTATAACCGATACATTCCCAACGCCTTTGACAGCCCGCACCCGCTTTTCAACCTCAAGGCGCAACGAATCGTGGCTGGCAGCATCTGCCACGGTCAGCACAACGGTTACATCCCGCCCATCAATAACGACCGAACATTCGGGCAAACCCGCAAGTGCCAATTTAATGGTGGCTTCGTCCGGTTTGCGATTGCCAAGAAAACTGAGCACGCTATGTTACCTAAAGTTGTTTCACCCCATATCTACTGGACCATCGCATGACAGGCAATGACAACCGCAATTCTGGCCCCCGCAACCCCTGGAACCAGAATCCACAGAATAATGGCCCATGGGGGCAAGGCCAAGGTCCGACACCGCAAGGCTCAGGCAACGGGCCGGACATCGATCTCGATATGGTCATCCGCCGCATCAAAAGCATCTTAGGTGGCAACGGCACCGGCACCAATGACAGCCGTATTTTTGGAAGCATTTTTATAATCGCACTTGTGCTGTGGCTTGCCAGTGGGATCTTCCGTATCGAACCCGGCGAAAATGCAGTTATTAAGCGCTTTGGCGCGATTGACCGGACGCAAGGCCAACCGGGTTTGGGCTATCACATACCTTGGCCAGTTGAATCACTGACTAAACTTAACGTCATGCTCGACCGTCGCACACAAGTGGGTTTCACCGATATTGGCAATGGCTCCCGCAAGCAGGACGTGCCCGAAGAAAGCCTGATGCTGACGGCGGATGCCAATATTGTTGATATCGACGTAGTCGTTCTCTGGAACATCGCCGATGCCGACAAATACCTCTTCTCCATCCGCAACCCTGAACAGACCCTCAAGCGTGTTGCCGAAAGCGCCATCCGCGAAGCAGTCGGCCAGACACGCCTGCAAACCATCATCACGGCAGGTCGTGATGATGTAGCATTGCGTATCCAGAAACTGACGCAAAGTATCCTTGATTCCTATAAGTCAGGCATTGCCATCAAGCAGGTCCTTATACAGGAAGCGACCGTGCACCCCGAAGTGCTGGAAGCCTATAACGACGTAGCAGCTTCAAGGCAGGACGCCGAGCGTTACCAGAACGAAGCGATGATTTACCGAAACGATATTTTGCCCCGCGCACGCGGTGCCGCCATTAAAATGACGCAAGATGCCGAAGCCTATAAACAGGATGTACTGGCCCGCGCCACGGGTGATGCCCAGCGCTTTAGCCAGATTCTTGAAGCCTACAGGTCAGGCAAGGATGTCACTCGTGACCGCATTTACATCGAAACTATGGAACGCGTGCTCTCGACATCCAACCGCGTGATCATCGACCAGAAGGAAGGCACGCAAGGCGTTGTGCCTGTACTTCCGCTTGATGCATCGCGCGTCATCCCACAAACACAAGCCACCCAGTAAGGACCCACCATCATGCAATCACGCATCCACACCCTCCTTCTTGGCACAGCCGCCGTTGTAGTACTTGCCAGCGCCTGTCTGTTTACGGTTGATACAACACAACAGGCCATCGTGTTGCGCATGGGCCAACCGGTCAGCGTTTACACGACACCTGGCCTCAAAGCCAAGCTGCCTTGGCCGATTGAATCAGTACAGTATTTCGACAATCGCGTACTTGACGTAGACCCAGAGCCTGAGCGCGTGAACCTTGCCAGCGAAGAAGGTGTTGCCGCCAAAGCCGTTGAAGACGGCGGCGGTGAAAAAGCAGGCCGTTCGGGAAGTATTCCTGTGCTAGTTGACACTTTTGCACGTTACCGCATCGTTGACCCGCTGCTATTTTTGCAGCGTCTGCGCGGTGAGGTGAATGCACAAGCCCGTATTGAAAACGTCATGAATTCGGTTACACGTGACGTACTGGGTAAAGCCAGCCTCACTCAATTACTTTCATCACAGCGCGCGGTACTGATGCAACAAATCCGTGACCGTGTGAACGGTGACATGAAAGAACGCGGCGTTGAAATTGTCGACGTGCGTATCAGCCGCGCGGATTTGACGGAGCAGTTGCGCGACTCAACTGTCAACCGCATGATTACCGAACGCCGTGAAGAAGCCACTGAAACCCGCGCCAAGGGTCAGGAAAAGGCACAGCAGATTAAATCCACCGCTGAAAAGGAACGCACCATCCTGCTGGCTAACGCCACGCGCGATGCAGAAAAAGTGCGCGGTGAAGGCGACAAGCAAGCCATCGAAGTCACGACGTCAGCCGCCAACCAGGACCGCGATTTTTACGCATTCCTCAAAACCATGTTCGCCTACCAGACAACCTTGGCAAAACCTGAAACCACGCTCGTGCTTTCATCTGACAGCGCGTTTTTGCGTTATCTGAAGTCACAAAACGCTGCGCCGCGGTGAGTAAAATAGCCAAAAATTTGACAAAATTTAATCCCACAATCGGGATATGCATTATTTAACAGGAGTTTAGCCTATGCTGCGTAAAACGGTTCTCACTTGCATGGCTCTAATTGTAGCGGCGGGTGGTGTTTCGCTTGTCTCCGGTATCATCACACCTTCCTGGGCACTTTCATCAACCCCGGGCCCCGGCGCCCCAGGCAGCTTTGCCGATCTGGCTGAAAAACTTCTCCCCACCGTCGTCAACATTTCATCGACCCAGAAAGCCGATATCATCATAAACAACGATGATGGTCAGCCGCAGCAAGGCGGGCCCGAAATGCCAAACTTCCCTGAAGGCTCCCCGTTTGAAGATTTCTTTAACGACTACATGAAACGCCATCAGGATCAGGCACAGTCGGCCCCGCCAACATCGCTGGGCTCGGGCTTCATCATCGACAAGGAAAAAGGCTATATCGTCACCAACAACCACGTCATCAAGGACGCGCAGGAAATCCGCATCACACTGCATGACGATTCAATCGTTAATGCATCAGTTGTAGGCCACGACGAAAAAACCGATATAGCGCTTTTGCAGGCCGACCTTAAAGGCCACAACGTTTCACAAGCCACCTTCGGTAATTCCGATGTACTGCGCGTGGGTGACTGGGTCATTGCCATCGGCAACCCATTCGGCCTTGGCGGCACTGTTACCGCTGGTATCGTATCAGCCCGCAAGCGTGACATTAACGCAGGCCCCTATGATGATTTCATTCAAACCGATGCATCCATCAACCGCGGCAATTCCGGCGGACCGATGTTCGATATGAAAGGTGAAGTCATCGGTATAAACACCGCTATCTTCTCGCCATCCGGCGGGTCGGTCGGCATCGGCTTTGCCATTCCCTCTGTTATCACCAAAACAGTCATCGACCAGTTGGTCAAATACGGTAAAACCCGCCGAGGCTGGCTGGGTGTCCGCATCCAGACAGTGACAGACGAAATTGCTGAGAGCCTCAATTTCGGCAAAGCCCGTGGTGCCCTCATCGCAAGCCTCAACCCGAAAGGCCCTGCCGAAAAAGCGGGTCTCAAGGCAGGAGACATTGTAACTGCCTTTAACGGCAAACCCATACCTGACATGCGCACTTTACCAAAAATCGTGGCTGACACCGAAATCGGTAAAACCGTACCAATTACCGTGTGGCGTGCCGGCAAGGAAGTGAACCTGCAAGTAGCCGTAGGCGAACTGGAAACAGCCGAAGAACAAGGCTTGGTTCAAAAAGAAGCACCGGTCGATGAAGTCAAGCCACAGATTGGCGAAGCTATTCCCGAACTGGGTACGCATCTGGCAGCACTTTCAGCCGATATTCGGGCGCAATTCAATCTGGCATCCGATGTCACGGGGCTGGTCGTCATGGATATTAACGGCAACTCCGATGCGGCAAGCAAAGGCCTCGCCGAAGGTGATGTCATTGTCGAAATGAATCAGGCTCCCGTCAAAACCATTGCCGAAGTGAAGAAGGCTATTACTGACGCCAAAGCGCTTAAAAAGACGTCGATTTTGCTACTGGTCAACCGTCAGGGTGATATCCAGTTCATCGCGGTCAAGCTGGTGCCTGAAAAGCCGGTAAAAACTGACCCGCCAAAGGCACCTGCCCCGAAAGCCGATGCCCCCAAGCTGGAAACACCTAAACTCGACGCACCAAAATAAGGATGATCAAGGTCATCATCGGCCCCACCGCCAGCGGCAAGTCCGCCTTGGCGGTGGACCGTGCCTTGCGCGATAACGGCATCGTCATCAATGCCGATGCAATGCAGTGCTACGATGCACTCCCCATCCTGACAGCACAGCCAAGCGTGGCCGAGTGTAAAAACATCCCCCATCGCCTTTACAGCGTGCTTGATGCCAATGCCCGTATGTCGGCCGCCGACTGGGTGCGCATGGCGAGTGTTGAAATTGAAGCGGCGCTGGCTGCAGGCCAGACACCCTATCTGGTTGGCGGCACGGGCCTCTATATCAAAGCATTGATGGATGGCCTGTCGCCCATCCCCGACATTCCTGATGATGTGCGTACGCGTGTGCGTGCGCGGCTTGATGACGAAGGGCTGGAAAGCATTTATGCCGATTTGAAAGCGCGCGATATCAAAATGGCCGGTAAACTGAAAGCCGGCGATACCCAGCGCATATTACGCGCGATGGAAGTACTGGAAGCGACAGGCCAAAGTCTCGCCGCATGGCAGGCCATGCCCACAGTGAAACCACCTGCGCATTGGCAGTTTCATGTGATCCAGATGCGGCCAGAACGCGAAGTGCTGGATGCCAAAATCCGCGCCCGCCTCCGCCTGATGCTCGATGCCGGTGCTATGAATGAGGTGCGCATATTGGCAGCCCGTATCGAGAAAGGCGAAGTCGCGCCCGATGCCCTTGTGACTGTCGCGCACGGTTTCAAAAATTTCAGCAAGGTACTGCAAGGCACTATGGCCCTAGAAGACGCTTTGGAAGCCACCGCCATTGAAGGCCGCCAATACACCAAACGCCAGCGCACATGGCTACGCCATCAAATCAGGGCCGATGAAATAATTGATTAAGCTTAGTAAAGCTGTAGGCCGTATTGGGTATAAGTGCCAATTTCACGACGTGTTGTATAATCGACCAGCAAATATCCGCGGCGGGTCTTGGTGCCTACGCCGTACATTTTAGCAACGGCATTGGCAAGGCCGCGCTGGCTTGCGGGAGAAAGCGTATAAAAATTCTCGCCCACTTCAACCTGCAGCACATTGCCGCGGCTTGATTGCGTAAAGCCGCGCCGCCATTCAAGATTCTGAACCCTAATAATAAGATGCGCCCGCTCCCAGCCCGCAACCACTTTGGCCGGTGGCGTATTGGGTGGATACACCCACGGATCATCACCATAAACCATGGGGATGGCATCCATCTCCGAGGTCACATAGGGTTTGAATTCTTCAGGACCGTTATAGCGTGACAGCTGGGTGCTGCAGCCAGCCAGCGTGGCTGATACCGATAAAACCAGAAATAAGCTGAAAAGGCGCATGGCGGATGTTGGCTCGTTTTTAATGAATTCATGATATTATTCCCATATGGCTGACCCTGTGTCCATCGCATTAAGTGGTTTGAACGCAGCTTCCCTGCGTGCAGGGGCTGCGGCCTCAAATATTGCCAATGCCCGCACAGTAGGCGCTTTGGCCGCGAGGGATGGCCCTGAAGCCTATACACCTGTTGATGTTGTCGCCACATCGCAGGGCGATGCAGGCATAAACGCCAAGCTCGAAGCCCGTAGACCCGCCACCTATACAGCCTATGACCCGAATGCGGCTTATGCCAATGCCGATGGCCTTATAGCCGTCCCGAATGTCGATGAAGCGACCGAAATCGTCAATTTGAAGCAGGCAGCGCTGGCTTATAAGGCCAATGCGGCCGTTATAAAGGTCGCGGACGACATACAACGCGAATTGCTGGACCGTATCGACGAACGCGCCTGAGCGAACCAAAGCCTGAATTTAAACCCAAGCCCGCCTTTTCAACGCCCCATAGCTGGAGTAGTTTTAAATCACCCTTACCGGAGGTTTTCTTATGATGCGCGCCGCTTTCTTATCCGCCTTGGCCGTTATTGGCTTTGCCAATATTGCTCTGGCCGATGACAACACAATCGCCCTGCCTCCGGCAGGCCACACCATCATCAATCTAGCCGTGACCGAACACAAGAAACTGACACAGGATATTTTATCCGCCCAGTTGCAAATTGAACATGAAGGCCCCGCCCCAGTCGCCATTCAAGACAAGATCAACAAAGCCATGGCCGATGCGCTAACGCTGGCGAAAACCTACCCCACCGTCAAAGCCACAACCGGCGGCTATTATGTGTACGCCTATGATGAAACACCCGTGACCGATGTGCAGACGGGCAAACCCGTGAACACGGTTAAAAAATGGCGGGGTAACCAAGGCATTCAGCTTGAAAGCACCGACGCCACCAAGCTGCTGGAACTGACAGGCAAGATCCAGTCCATGGGGTTCACAGCCAGCGGGCTCAACTACAGCCTCTCGCAGGAAAAATCGGATAGCGTTCTTGACGAGCTAATGATCAAAGCGCTCAAAGCCTTGGGCGATAAAGCCAAGCTGGCCGCAAGCGCATTGGGCAAAGGCAGCTACGACATCATTGATGTCACTGTTGATGGCGCAAGCCCACAGCCGCAGCCTATATACGCCAAGGCTGCTATGATGCGAAGCGAAGCGGCGGTAGCCGATGTCGCCGCCCCGCAGGCACAAGCGGGGGAAAGCGATGTAACCATGACAATCAACGCCCGGGTGATGCTCAAGCCGTGACCGAACCTCTATACCGCCAATTCCTGAACCCCGCCGATATCGCGCGCTGGACCGATAAATACTTTTCCCGCACACGAAAAACGGTTGAAGCGAACGGCGAGTGCACGGCCACCTATGCTGTGTTTTTACGCCGCCCCAGCGTCATGGCCTGCGACTTGGCAATAGACTGGCTTAAAAGTGTTGCAGCCAAACAAGGCTTTGAAATTACCATTACCCCTGCATTTGAAACCGGTGCCCCTGTGGGCGCAGGCGAGCCACTGCTATTTTATAGCGGCCCGTTTTCAAAACTGGCAGAACTGGAAACGCATCTGCTGCAAAAAATTGGCCCTGTATGCGTAGCCGCACACAATGCGCGCGATATGGTCAAAGAATTACCCTCAATCCCCATGATAGAAATGAGCGCGCGCCACTGCGCCGGCTTCGAGATGGCAGAGATGATGGCCTACGCCGCCAAGGCAGGCACACTAGCCGCCCGGCTGACCGACCCAGCTGCCAAAGGCTTCATCGGCACATCAACCGATGGCGGCGCCGGTTTTTTTGAAAGCAAAATAGGCTTGGGCACTATGCCCCACGCCCTCATCGGTTATGCAGGCTCGACCCTGAAAGCAGCCCAAATGTATCGCGCTGCCAACCCCGATGCCGATTTTACAGTACTGCCCGATTTTTACGGGCAGGAAGTAACAGACTCCATCGAAGTCTGCCGCGCCTTCCCCGAAGATGCCGCTGCAGGACGCCTCAAATTCAGGCTCGATACCCACGGTGGCCGGTATATTGAAGGTCTCGACAAACCTTTGTCGTATGCCGTCATTGACCGCAACGCACCCGATACACTGCATACATATTTATCAGATACCGACCAGACACACCTTTTAGGCGAAGGGGTCAGCGCCGCTGCCATCTGGCATTTCCGTGAACAAATGGACCGTGCGGGCTTCCCCAATGTCGGCATCATCGGTTCATCCGGTTTCGGGCCCGACAAATGCCGCATCATGCGTATGGCAAAAGCACCCTTGGCGCTTGTGGGTACGGGCTCGTTCCTACCTGACAAATGGTCGGAGACATATGCGACGGCCGATGTCATCCAGTATGGCGAAACCTACCGCGTCAAAAAAGGGCGTGAGTGGCTAATCCACCGCTACAAGGCACGGCTGGCGAAAAAGGCCGTTTAAGCCACCAACCTTGCGACCAGTTTTTCAAATTCACCCATATTGAATGGCTTGGCCAATACGGTATCGGCGCCCGCCTGCTCGGCCAAATTAAGGTTCTCACCTGAAACGCGCCCGAAACCGCCACCCGATATAGCCAGTATTTTTAAATAGGGGTACTTCTCACGAATTTCTAAAATTGTGTTCAAACCATGCTTTTTTGGCATCACAATATCGGTAATAACAAGGTGCGGTAACCCACTCTCGGCCAAAACCTGCATTGCCTCAATGCCATTACCAGCTTGCAAAACATTATAGCCGCAATCAATCAATGAGCCGCACAATATATCCCTTATATTTGGGTCATCGTCGACGACCAGTACCATTTTTTTATACATTCTGAGCGCGGTCTCCATGTAGAATTTTTTGTAATTTTTTGGCCAGCGCATCACGACGATATGGCTTACTGATCATCTCCTCATCGGTACAGAACTGATAATTCGGTATCGCATTTTCTGTATAACCCGAGGTAAACAATACTTTTATATGGGGGTATTTCTGCCGCACTATTTGTATCAACTCGACACCGTTCATATCGCCCGGCATCACAATATCGGTAAATACAACATCAATTTTTTCGTGTTCCCGAAATAGATCAAGTGCGGCGTTGGCATTCGCAGCCTCAAGGGTTTTGTAGCCAAGCTTCTTGAGCATGTTAACGACAACATTTCTTACATCTTCATCGTCTTCCGTAACCAAAATAGTCTCACCGCCCTGAGGGGTATCAACCTGAACCGGTATAGTTTTTATATCGTCATCGCCACCAATACGGGGTAGATAAATTCTAAAAACCGTTCCATACCCCGGCTCGCTATAAGCGTGCAGGAAGCCGCCACACTGTTTTACAAAACCGTAGGCCATACTCATACCAAGTCCAGTGCCCTCCCCGGCAGGCTTGGTTGTAAAAAACGGCTCGAACACATTTTTCAAAACATCCGGCGTCATACCCGTGCCCGTGTCCGAAATCGCAATCATCACATAAGGCCCCACATCCATATCAGGGTGTCTGAGCGTATATTGCTCATCCAGAAACACGTTTTCAGTCTCGATAATTAGCTTGCCACCATCGGGCATTGCATCGCGCGCGTTAATCGCAAAGTTAATCAGAATATTTTCGAATTGGACGGGGTCTAGCAAAACCGTCCATGGCACAGGCGACAAAATCGTTTCGATCTCGATAGACTCATTCAGCGTACGACGTAGCAATTCTATAGTTTCTGACACACAGTTATTAACATCAACCGGCGCTTCCTCAAGCGGGCTTTGCCTTGTAAACAACATCAGGCGGCGCACTAATTCAGCACCTTTTTCGGCCACCGTTTCGATAGCAATAATTTTGGTCAGAATGTCATCGGGTTCATAATTTTCAAAACCTGCGTTAAACCTGCGCCGCAAAAGATGGATATTTCCCATCACAACCGTCAGAAGGTTATTAAAATCATGCGCAACACCGCTGGTGAGGCGCCCCACCGCTTCCATTTTACGCACCTGCTGCAACTCTTCTTCGGCATGGTGACGCTTAAGTTTAAGGTCATAAAGCTCACGTGCCTTGATAATGGCAACGGTCAATGCTTCAGGTGTAATCGTTTCCTTTAACAAACAGTCCTGTGCGCCAAAGTGCAGCGCATCGAGCATGATAGTTTCACAACCCCTATCAGCCAGAAAAACAATAGGGCACTGGGCCATATCAGTTAACGGATTGTATAATTTCTGCAAAAACCCAAGCGCATCAGCATTAAGTGGCCTATTAACAAGAAAAACACAGTCAAACGGTTTTGGACGGTGGTTGATAACGCCGATAGCAGCAGCGCTACCCTCTTCAGATATATCGAACGTACAACCAATACTAACACCTGTATCGCTAAGACATCTGCGTATAACAGACCGGCTGGCAGGATCATCATCGACAATCAACACCTCAAGCGGCACCCCGGAAAGCAATCGTTTCATAATTGATCCATCTCAAAGATAGGGTGTCTATAACTTAATTTCTACCACAGGTTGTTTTTACGTCAACAAGATTTCTAATTTTCATCTCAAGCTGTATAGGTGAAAATGGTTTACTTATGTATGCACTTACACCAGCCAGTTTTGCCTCGATAACAGATTTTTTATCGCACCGGCCCGTAATCATGAGAAACGGCAAATCAGGAAAAACCGACCTGATCTGACGTAAAAAATCAACGCCGTTCATACCTGGCATATTCCAGTCACAAACAATTAAATTTACCATATCAAAATCAGCGTCTACGAATTGCATAGCCGATCTGCCGTCTCCAGCCTCGAATATCTGGTAAATACCAGCCTCTACCAATACCTCGCGAATGAGGGATCTGATCTCAGACTGGTCATCGACAATCAGGACCTTCAGGTTTTCCAGCTTATTATTTGATTTGCCATTCGGCCCGGGTAGCGCCATATCAGCCTCAAAAATTGCCTAGGCGCTATTATTACAACTTATGATTACAATTTGATTTCATTTTAGTTACATAGTAGTAAATATATAAAGGAGGGCACGGAATGAAGAACTGCATTCTCGTTATAGAAGATGATCCGCTTGTTCGCGAAATGATTGTATCGCTCCTACGGGACGATGGGTACAGCGTGCTTGTGTCACAGAATGCAGGGACAGTTGCCAAAAAAATGGAGGGTGAGCGCTTTGACGCGGTTTTGCTTGATGTTCAACTACCTGACGGAAACGGCCTTGAATTGATTAGCAAGATCAGGAGCCAAACAACCGCCCCGATTATTATCATGAGTGGCAGGACAGCAACGGGTGACAAAATCATCGGGCTGGAAATGGGCGCCGATGACTATATCGGCAAACCTTTCCAGCCACGCGAAATGGTTGCACGTATCAAAGCACATATACGCCGCTACCATGCAAGCTACAAAGGTTCGCTCTCCATGCCTAAAATACGCCCCGTGCCCGAGCGCATTGCGTTTGGAGACTTCATACTAGACCGAATGCAATTACAGGTATTCGACCTGAACAACAAACCACTGAATCTAACGATCCGCGAATTTAGGTTGGTCGAAACACTGGTTATGGCGCCGCGGCAGGTTCATTCACGCGAGTACCTGCTTAATACCGTGCGCGGTGACAACCTTGATATTACCGACCGCGCAATTGACGTTCAATTCTTGCGAATCCGACGCAAACTTGGCGACAAACCAGGCCCACAACAACTTATCAAGGCAGTACGCAGCATTGGCTACATGCTGGGCTGTGAAACTGTAGCACTGTAATCAGGCCGTGCGTCTTTTATGCACGCCCCTTGTCAGCACCTTTATTTCATCAGCGAGTTTTTGCTGTGTATAGGGCTTCGAAAGATAGCTGGCGACACCGTCGGGAAAAGGCTCCAGAATCCCCTCATGCGGCATATTGCCTGATAAAAAAAGAACCCTGATATCGGGAAAAACTTCTCGCGTACGCGCCGCCAAAGCTGGCCCGTCAATCCCGCCTGGCATGACCACATCGGTCAGCAGCAGATCAACCTTATCCAGACGTAGCATAAGCTCCATCGCCTCGGTACCGTTACGTGCGGTATGTATGGTGTACCCCATACGCTCGAGCCTGCTGCCGGTTATAGTCAGAACATCAGGGTCATCCTCGGCAATCACAACAGTACCCAGAACCATATCCGCGCTATCATTATGTACATTTTTTAGTAACGACACCTCTTTGGCCGATGCATCCGCATCGCAGCGCGGGAAATACATGGCAACACAGGTACCTACATTCTCGGTACTATCGATGACCACATAGCCGCCAGATTGCTTGGCAAAACCATAAACCATACTAAGCCCAAGCCCTGTACCAACGCCCACATCCTTGGTTGTAAAAAACGGCTCAAAAACGCGTGCCAGCACATCAGCAGGAATGCCGTGCCCCGTATCGGTAACCGATAAAATCACGTATGGCCCGACGGGCACCCCGCGTAGCAAAGATTCCTTTTCACCCAAACTGACGTTATCTGCACGTATGCTAATACTCCCGCCGCGCGGCATAGCATCACTCGCATTTATAACAAGATTAAGCAGTGCGTTTTCCAGTTGCCCAGCATCCACATTTACTGGCCACGTATCAGCCGCCACGGTTACATCAAGCATAATAGTTTCATTGATAGCACGACTGAAGAGCGTCAAGGCGTCAGGTATAAATTGATGAAAATGCAGCACACGCGGGCTAAGCACTTGCCGCCTTGAAAAACTTAGCAGCCGTTGCGTAAGCTCTGCACCACGAAAAGCGGCGCGCTGGGCTGCATTTAAGTATTCCCGTGCCTGTGCACTTTCAGGCAAATCATCTTCAATCATGTCCATATTACCGGTGATGATGGCCAGCATATTGTTAAAATCATGGGCGATGCCGCCGGTCAAACGGCCCACAGCCTCCATCTTCTGGGACTGCGCCAATAATTGCTGCAACTCGGCTTTCTCGATATCGCTGATTTTGCGCGCGCTTACATCGCGCTCGTTACCTATGAAACCGCCATCCTCAAGCATCGTTAGCGACACTTCAAAAATCTGCTTATTTTTCTGCACACTCGTTATCGTTATCTCGCCGTACCAGAAACCGTCTTGATGCATGATATCGAGTGAAGAGTTTTTCAATACATCGCGCGCAGCCCCCGTATAAAAAGACAACCACGGTGCCCCCATAGGTTCAAAATCGGCATCGAACAGGTGTAGATCACGATACGCCTGGTTGGCATAAACCAGCCGGCCCTGCGCATCCACCATATACACGCCATCGCGCGATGCCTCGATAGCAGCCAGCCGCCTACCCGCCTGCGCATTGACATCGCGGATATTGCGCATATTGCGCGACATGCGCAAAAACATATCATTCATTGCGCGCTGGGCCAGCCCCACCTCGTCTTCGCGAATATTCTTGATAGTATAAGTCTCAACATTATCGGGGTCTTGTGCAGCACGCGTTAACTGCAGAACCATCTGCCGCATAGGCAAGAAAATATCGCTAATAATCACAAGCGCCAAAAAAAACACCAAAGGCAGGCTAATAGCAATCAGGGCCTCGGTATGGCACGCAACATCTTCGGCATGGCAGGCAGCCAGCAGTTTAGCGCCAAAAGTAGCAGGAAAACCCAAAAGCAGAAAACCACACAGCAAAAGCTTAGTTCTGATGGAAAAACGTAAACTTAGCCGCATCTTTGGCCCCTATATACCGAGGGGTAAGTTTACAACGCTATAATTACAGTATGATTACACTGGAAATACGAGCGTGCTTAGCCACAACGCGAAAAGCATTTTTTCACAACATAACAAATACTTAGCTAAAACAGGAAGGAATGGTGCCGGCAGAGAGGATTGAACTCCCGACCTTCGGTTTACAAAACCGCTGCTCTACCGCTGAGCTATGCCGGCCCACATGAAAGGGTGTATATACCCCGTTCGGACAAAATGGTGTTAAAGAAATATCGTTCGCCTCGCAAGAGGCTTTGTTTTGAAAGAGAATTCTTTTAAAATCAAAGCAGATTCTATAAAGCTATTTTTCGTAAAAAATTAACCCCTAATGAATGGGTTTGTCGTGGCAGACAACAAGGGTGGTGATGGCGTTTTTCTTTTTATCTTCCTCCTCATCGTTGTATGGGGCGGAGGCTGGTTGGTATGGAAAAATTTCCGCCCGCAACTGACAAGCGCGCTCCTCGTTGTACGCAGTGCCGAGTTGGGTCTGGCCGATATTTGGATGGATGATAGAGACATCATCAAAGTGCCTATGCCTCGTTCGACAGATGATGAAGGTCCGCTCAAAGCCAAATTGGGCGATAACGAGCGTATCGAAATACTCGATACCCCCTTTGGTACCTGGAAAACATACGCCGCCAATGTGGCCGTAGCTAACGTCACCAACGAACATATCAGGGTATTGAGCTACGTAACGCTCTTCTCGCTGCGCTGGCCTATTGCCGGTATATTACTCGTTCTGTTCTTATGGGCCATATTCAAAGGGCCAACCAGCTCGTTCCACCGTACGCTCGGCTTGCAAAAACTGATGCAAGAACAGGCAAAGACTTTCCCCGTCATCTCGCCCTTCCTGAAATTCGACCCGAATGAATTGCCTATCCGCGCGATAGGTGATGACGTACCGGTTGACCTACCGATATTTGCCGAAGCCTTGGCACCGGAGGAATGGCTGGCCGTAAACGAGGTGCCCGTAACCGACAACATTCCTGAACGCACGGCCGCCGAAGCAGGCTTTGCAAAACAGCTGGGGCCCGTCTGGAAAGGCTATCAGGCCCTGCCAGGCGAATTGCAGGTACTGTTGGCCGCCTGCTGCCTCAAGGCATCGCGCAAACGCAATGAAGCCGATGAATTGCTGGGCCGCCTTGCCTCCTGCTGGGACCAGAAAGCAGGCCTGAAACTATCGCGCAGCCGCGGTCTTTTGAGCGAAGCGCGCAAAATCCTTAAAAACAAAAAACTTTCCGAGAAAACCTTGGCCAACTGCAACCGCCATGCCTACATCTCGACCGCGATGATGCGTGCCCTCCACACTGCACGTGAAGAAGGCGGCGTTTTGGCATCGGCTCAGTTCGTGTGGCTGCGCGCCCACAACCGCGGGCTGTGGTACCCGTTAAATAATTTGGGCCGTCAGGCATTCCATATGGAATCTTTAGGTGTTTGCGCGCATTATCGCGCTGAAAAACAAATCAACCGGCCTATTATCAAGCCGCGCGTTATGGATGCGGTCGACGGTCTTATCGAATTCCAGAAAAATATGGTTATGGTCCGCCCCCTGCCCGGGGTGAATTACGGTTCGGGCAAAAAATCAAAAAACAATAAAGCCGCCTAAGGAGAAGTATCGTCATGAACTTTTGGGATTTTTTGACAGGTCATTACAGCCCGTCAGCCAAAGTAACGGATGGCCGTCTGGTCCTCTCGCTGCCTGATGCAGAAACACCCGCCGTCTGGATCATGGATTTGAATGACGCAGCAACATCCGTCATGCGCCTTGAAAACGACAAGCAGGGCTTTTACGTCATAAAAAAACACTCGGGCAAAGCCGCAGCCGAAACCGTGGCCGTGTACCGCGACCGCAAAGCAGGCGAACGAGCACTTACAAAAGCCACTTGCGCCCTTGAAAAAGCGCGCGAACTGGGCCTACGCAAAGGCATTGATGGCCGCCCTGTCATTATCCGCCCAGCCTCGCGCCTCGCACGCGCATTCAACATCTTCCTGTTTATCTGGTTTGTGCTGCACATCACGGGCGGTGATACCTTGCTCTACAAAATCTTCTTCACATCGCGTCTCGACCAGCAGGCCGCCGCGATCGGCGCGGTCCAACGCGCACAAGAAGGAGCTGCACAACAACCGCAGCAACAACAGCAGATGGCCCCAGCCGCACCCGTAACCGCGAAAACCACAGGCGTACCTATGTCCGCCGATGAATTCCTGAAACAGACATCCGGTCATTAGAGCCCTTTAAAAAGGCTTTGATGGCCGCGCGATTGGAAAGGACGCGCTGACACACAAAGACGAACCAAAATGGCAATTGTACAGAAGAAGTATGACTACGCGCTTATGCATATCCTTAGGGATACGCGTACCCTTGGCGTGCGTGCGCATGACTTCTTCAAGGATTCATACCATGCCGGCGTCATTTTTTTTACAATGGCGGCAATGGTTTTATTTTCGAATGCCGGCCATTTTTTCGGCGATATCATCTTAATCGTAGCTCTACTCTATTTTTGGTGGCTTAAAGGTCGTGACCGTACATTAAGCTACAAGCTGCCCGCATGGTCACCTTACAAGGATAAGAACGAACGCGACGGCAAAGCCAAGGGCATCATGTTCCTTGGCAACTCGGTCCAGTACGAGAACGAGGAATGCTGGTTCACAAACTCGGACGCCCGTACACACATCCTCTATCTCGGTACTACCGGTGCCGGTAAAACCGAAGGGCTGAAATCCATCGTCTCGAACGCCCTCATGTGGGGTTCGGGCTTCATCTATGTCGACGGTAAAGCTGACACCGATTTGTGGTCGTCCCTATCGGCGCTAACACGCCGCTTCGGCCGCGATGACGATTTGCTGGTCCTTAACTATATGACCGGCAACTCTGATGATCCGGCGCCATCAAATTCGCTCAACCCGTTCTCGTCGGGCTCGGCCTCGTATCTGACACAGTTGCTCGTGAGCCTCATGCCAGAAGCCGGCGGCGACAACGCGATGTGGAAAGAACGCGCGATCTCCCTGCTCTCCTCCCTCATGCCCGCCCTCACATGGAAGCGCGACCATCAGGAAATGCCGCTGTCGATCAACACGATCCGCACGGTCATGAACTTCCCCGAAGTCATCAAACTCAGCCGCGACGCAGCCTTGCCCGAACGTATCCGCGAAGGTTTGAAAGGCTATCTCGACACCCTGCCCGGTTACGTTGACGCCGCGTTCGACGATAACGGTATGGAAAAACCACTAGGCCCCGACCAGCCTATGGTTGACACCAACGTTGTCAAACAGCAGCACGGCTATCTGACCATGCAGTTCACCCGTGCCTTGCAATCGCTGGGTAACGACTACGGTTACATCTTCGAAGCTAAAAACGCCGATATCGACATGGTCGACGTGGTGCTCAACCGCCGCATCCTGATCGTGCTTATCCCGTCCCTCGAAAAATCACCGGACGAAGCCGCCAACTTGGGGAAAATCGTTGTTGCCACCTTGAAGGGCATGATGGGCTCGACCCTCGGCTCCACGGTCGAAGGCGATGCCGGCACCGTGATCGACAACAAGCCGACGCGTTCCGCCACACCTTTCGTAACCGTATTCGACGAGGTGGGCTACTACACCACTGCAGGTATGGGCGTGATGGCAGCTCAGGCGCGTTCGCTCGGCTTCTGCCTTGTCTATGCCGCGCAAGATATAGCCGCCCTTGAAAAGCGCGTGAAGGAAGAAGCACGCTCCATTACAGGTAACTGTAACATCAAGATTTTCGGCAAACTCGAAGACCCAATGGGCACACAAGACTTCTTCGACCGTACAGTCGGTAAGGCGCTCGTGTCAGTCGTCAGCGGGTTTGGCCTGGGCGGCGGTACGGGCCAATCGTCATGGAACAGCTATCTTGGTAACACCACCGCCAGCAACGACTTCCGTTCGCGTTCTACCTACGACGAATTGAAAACCTTCAAGGAAGGCGATGCAATTCTGGTATTCGGCCTGACCATCAACCGCATCAAGGTCTATTACTGCAACCCGGGCAACGCCAAAGCCATGCGCGTGCAGCGTTTCATCGGCCTGCCGCCCACTAACGATTTCGTATTAAAACACATCAAGGACATCGGCGCCCTGCGCGACCGCATGATGACGAAGGACTGGACAGCCGCCAAAGCAGCAGCTCCTGTCGCCAACTCCCCTGAAATTGCCGCATTGGCCAAAGGCGCCAAAATGGCCGCGGGGCAAGACCCGATGCGCGCGGGCGGCTATGGCATTATTGGTATTCAGGCGCTCTCGGGCTCGCTTGATGCACCGGCACAAGCGGCAGCACCGGCTCAACCCGTGCAGGCACCCACAAACCCGCTGGCAGCGTTCACGAAAAAAGATGATGCGGCAGGCGCACCCGCCAAGCCCAATACCAACTGGGCCGATATCATCAAGGAAGACAATAAAGACCTCGGCATCGATGAAGACACCGACGATGACACGGATACCGATAAGGACGGCGAAGGCAAGGCATCGGGCGGCGGCAGCGGCAGTCGTGGCCTGAAGGGCAAGGACGATGTACAGATCGTCCCGAAAGAGCGTTACGACTCCGCAGAAGCGGTCGAGCAAAAAGCCAAGACCGGCATGACAATGATGCCAGAAGGCCTATCGGAAGAAGTGAAAACCATTCTGAAATCAGCCGCCGACACACTGGCAGCAGGCCTGTTTGGCAGCCCGCAATTGCAGCCAGGCGCACAAGGCGGCGGCGACAGCCGTACCATCAAGCCCGCCAACGCGACCACGCCGTTCAAACGCTAAAAGACTAAAGGTTTATCGTGACAGCCTTAATAAGTTGGCCCAACTTATATGTTTCAAGCAGTGCTGTCTGAGACGCGATATCCAACTCCAGATAATAACCAAGCTTATAACCGCATACATACTCCGGATGTGTATCTCCGTCCGCTGACCAGACATCGTCGTAAGAGGGTTTAGTCATTATTTCCAAACGCTTACGATCAGACGCTTTTTCTTTGCGGGGACGATCAGATTTTTTCATCTCAATAGCAATCAGATTATCATTTTCGACAGAATTACCACGGCTATGAAAGATCACATCTGGGTTGACTTTTATAACAAGAGAATCGCCATCGATAATTGTTTTGATCTCACCATTTTGCTTTCGGTTATATTCAGTATCTACAAAATAGCCCTTTAAACCAACTCGAGCCGCTTCTGCTTCTAAATAGGCAGCCAATCGATTTGCCAAACTACGTTCAGCAACGTTTATCTCCAAACCTGATTTTTCTTTTACAAAAAACAGATTTAATGCCGCGCAAAAGATTTTATTTAATAATTCTTCGTCCATAAAAATCCAATAAAAAAGCCCAGCTTTGAGCTGGGCTTGATTTTAAACATCCAAGTTAGAAACTTTAAGCGCGTTGTCCTGAATGAACTCGCGGCGTGGCTCCACAATGTCGCCCATAAGCGTCGTAAAAATCTCGGACGCTTTCTCGGCATCCTTCACATCCACTTTCAAAAGGGTGCGTGCATTGGGGTCCAGTGTGGTTTCCCACAACTGCTCAGGATTCATTTCCCCAAGACCTTTATAGCGCTGCATCTGCAAGCCCTTGCGGCCCTGTTCAAACACACCGGCGACCAAGGCCTGAGGGCCTGAAAATGTACCGATTTCCTTATCTTTGACCTTAAGGACAGACGGTACCGAGAACAATTCCGACAAAAATTGGCTCTTGGCATGCAGACGGACAGCCTCGGCCGAGCGTTGCTGGTCCATCGAAATACGGTTGGTATGCGTAACGCCGCGCGATGTGCACGTGGCCACAAACCCGCCAACAGGCGTGAACAGTACATTCCACTTACCGCGATTGCCTGACACCTTGGTCAGACGCTCGGTCAGTGCCTTGGCAGCCCTTTCACCAAGGCTGTCATCGTTCTGGATCTCAGGGGCGAAGCAACCGGCAATAGCCGCCTGCTCAACTACATCCTGATTAGCCGTTTTACGCACCAGCGCCGCAATGGCGCTTGATAGTTTGCGGCATTCGTTAACGACGTCTTCGAAATCTTTGCCCGCGCGCACGCCGCCATCGGCGATCAGTGTCGCGTCATCCAGCACAGTGCGGATAAGGTAATCCTCCATCGCGCTATCGTCTTTCAAATACATCTCGGATGTATTCCCGCGCTTCACCTTATAAAGCGGCGGTTGCGCGATATACAGATAACCACGCTCGATCAGCGCCGGCATCTGGCGGAAGAAGAAGGTCAACAGCAATGTACGAATATGGCTACCGTCCACGTCGGCGTCGGTCATGATGACGATTTTGTGATAACGCGCTTTATCAACGTTGAATTCATCGCGACCAATACCCGTACCCAATGCCGTGATCAGCGTACCGATCTCAGCCGAGTTGAGCATACGGTCAAAGCGTGCCCTCTCGACGTTAAGAATCTTACCACGCAAGGGCAGAATGGCCTGGTTTTTACGGTCACGCGCCTGCTTGGCTGAACCGCCTGCCGAATCCCCCTCGACGATGAAGATTTCAGATTTCGCAGGGTCGCGTTCCTGACAATCGGCGAGTTTGCCCGGTAATGACGATATATCAAGCACCCCTTTACGGCGCGTGAGGTCACGCGCCTTGCGTGCCGCCTCGCGGGCAGTAGCCGCCTCGACAATTTTGCCGACAATCTTTTTAGCTTCCTGCGGGTTTTCTTCAAACCATGTGCCCAGCACTTCGCCGATCACGTTCTCAACAACCGGACGCACTTCCGATGACACGAGCTTATCTTTTGTTTGCGACGAGAATTTAGGGTCAGGCACTTTGACCGACAAAACGCAGGTCAAACCTTCGCGCATGTCTTCGCCCGTAAGCTCAATCTTCTCTTTCTTGAGAAGCCCTGTGTCGTTGGCGTATTTATTGATACAGCGTGTCAGCGCACCGCGGAAACCGGCAAGGTGCGTACCGCCATCGCGCTGCGGAATGTTGTTGGTAAAGCATAGCATCGTTTCATGGTAGCTGTCGGTCCATTCCATCGCGGCTTCAACAGTAATGCCTGCAGCGGTGTCATGGCCCTTAACCGCAATCGATGGCTTGAATAAAGGTGTTTTGTTGCGGTCCATCCAGTCTACGAAGCTGGCGATACCACCTTCGAAATGGAAGCGCACTTCTTTGGGTTCGGCCTCGCGGTTATCAACAAAACGGATATTGACGCCCGAGTTGAGGAACGCGAGTTCACGGAAACGGTCTTCCAAAGTGGAAAAATCGAAAACGGTTTTAGTGAACGTCTCGGTCGATGGCAGGAAAGTTACTTCCGTGCCGTTACGGCCCGTCCATTCCTTGACGGCTTTCAAAGGGCCTTCAGGCTCGCCGTGACGGAAGCGCATATACCATTCATGGCCCTGACGCCAGATGCGCAGGTCAAGGAATTCGGATAGCGCGTTAACGACCGATACGCCCACGCCGTGAAGACCGCCCGAAACCTTGTAGGAGTTCTGGTCGAATTTACCGCCTGCGTGCAGCTGGGTCATAATGACTTCAGCAGCCGACACGCCCTCGCCTTTATGGATGTCGACAGGAATACCGCGACCGTTGTCGCGCACCGTGACGGACCCATCGGCGTTTAGCGAAATATAAATCTCGTCGCAATGCCCTGCGAGGCTTTCGTCAATCGCGTTGTCGATAACTTCGTACACCATGTGGTGCAGACCCGAGCCATCATCCGTGTCGCCGATATACATGCCGGGGCGTTTGCGAACAGCATCAAGCCCCTTGAGAACCCGGATGGATTCTGCGCCATAATCATTTTCTGCGTCGGTGTTTTTCACTGCGTTTTCAGCCATTGTTTTTCTCAAGCGTTTGAATGCCTGAAACTAGCAGAAAAACGCCCTAGAAACCAAGGAAAAAGCACCGTTTTTGAAAGCTTTGCGAATAAAGATTTCCCAGTACATTTTCACAATGAAAATAAACATTATGAAAATATAAAAACAGGCCTAGAAACGCGTGATAACCAATAAAACCACAGCACTCGCGACAATACCGAAACCGGCCATATAGTCAGTATCATCCTGCCGCCCCGTCATCCGGTACACGACAGACACGATCAGTGGTGCCGACAGGCAAATAACAGTGATGTAAGCAGGGTTTGGTACGTAAGTGTAAGCCATGTTTTTGGTTGCAATATGCAGGACCGAACATATCGCCATTGCACCCGCACTAAGCAGTAAACCGCGCTGCGGCCTGAGTGAGCCCGTACGTGCAGGCCATAAGGCTGCAATAACGCCGTAAAATACAATCAGAAACGAACACTGGATAATTATATACCCAATTGCCGTATCAAACGGCACTTCGCCCATATCCATCACCAGCTTGCCAAGCACACCCACGGCCGCACTGATACCGATCACAGGCGCCAGATGCTTGAACGCCTTGATGCTCACATCGCAGTGGCGCAGGCGTAAGGCGCACACGCCGGCCACCACAAAACAGCCGACAATGCCAAGCCCGATGGCGGGACGCTGTGTATACAACGCCAATTGTTCAGGCTTCAGCCACAGCCAGATAATGAATGTGAAAAGTACCGATAAAGGCTCAATACGCGTGGTAGCTCCTGCCCCGTATTGCTTGGCAGCGCCGTAATACAACGCATCAGAGCCGCAAATAAGAACCGATATAGCAACCATACCAATGTAAAAATGTGGGTCAGTAGGCCACTGGATGTACAGTGCCATCGGCGCTAATACGCAAAGCGAAATAACCCTAAGCCAGAACAGGCGCGGCACCGTCGGCTGGTTCTGGTATTCGCTGATGAGCACCATACCGGCCACAGTCAATGCCGCGACACAAGATAAGCCGCCCCACACAAGCGTATCGTTCATTTATGCGGCCTCCCGCACCATATCGGATGCGATGGAGAGGTAACGCGCATGGGCAATGCCCTCAAATGTCGTCGTATCGGTGCCGGTAATAAACACCTGCGCATTCAAGGCACGCAAAATGGCGAACAGCGAGGCGCGGCGGGCGGCATCAAAATGCGCAGCCACTTCATCCAGCAGCAATATGGGTGCCGCATCGCGCACGTCGCGCGTGCGCACGGCATGGGCCAGCACAATGCCGGTCAGCAATGCTTTTTGCTCACCAGTTGAACACTGCGCGGCAGGCATATTTTTGGCGGCGTATGCAACATGCAAATCGGTGCGGTGTGGGCCGACTGATGCGCCACCATGCTCACAATCAAAGCCCCGCGAAGCCTCGAGCCTTGCGCGCATACGGTCTTCAACCTCAAGGGCGGGCAGTGTTTGCAAACCTTCTTCTATGCCACCAGAAAGCGCCATATGCGATACGGGGAAACCCGTGTCATGCAAAATGCTGCCCAGATGAGCCATCAAACTATCAAGCGTCTGCAACCGCGCAGCCGCAATGGCCACACCTGTTTCAGCCATCGTAGCTTCAAGCGACGTGAGCCATAAAGGGTCTGCAGCCGCGCCCTTTTCGCGTTGTTCGCGCAGCAACCGCGCACGCTGCGACATAACTGATTCATATCGCGTCACACGGCCTGCATGCGCGGGGTCAAAGGCAAACACGAGGCGGTCAAAAAAACGCCGGCGTTCCGATGCTGCATCGGCAAACAACCCATCCATCTGCGGCGTCAGCCACACACACGACAGATATTCCGATAAATCCGCCTGCGCTTTCAAATCAACGCCGTTTACGCGCGCCACGCGTCGCTCACCATTCGTATCCATGCGCACACCGGTGCCAATGCGCACATCGCCCACGGGGCTATCAACCACCGATGCAATCGACCAGGCAACACCTTCCGGCATCATGCGGTTGCGCATATCGCTGATTTTAGCGCCACGCAGGCCGCGCCCCGGCGTCAGCATACTCACGGCTTCCAGAATATTGGTTTTACCCGCGCCATTCGGCCCCGTCAGAATCACGAAACCAGAATCCAGATCGGTCAGGCTAGCATCCCGATAATTCCGGAAGGCATGCAGTTGAAGTGAGCGTACAAATGACATAGCTATATAGTTATGATGAAAAAATATCTGCCCTTGGGAATCCTGCTGTTCAGCTTACAGATTTTGGCGTTCCTTACATCTTATTTTGTAACGGAAACCGCGGTTAATAGCTGGTATCAGGACATCGTCAAATCTCCGCTCAGCCCGCCTGACTGGCTGTTCGCACCAGTATGGACCGCGCTCTATGCCATGCTGGCAGTAGCCCTTTGGCAGTTGTGGCAATTGCGCGCCAATATACAGGCCCGCAAGGCTATACTTTTCTTTGGGGTCCAGCTTATTGCCAATTACACATGGTCGTTCGTATTTTTCGGCATGGCCAATTTCCATGCCGCTTTCTGGCTACTTGTATTCATTATCTTCTTCACGCTCCGCACCATGATGTCGGCTTGGCCAGTCAAACGCAGCGTTGTCTGGCTGCTGGTGCCGTATCTGGCATGGCTGGGCTTTGCAGCCCATCTGGCCTACGCGGTCATGACCCTGAACCCGTAAAATATAAAAACGCGACCGCAAAAAAACGCGAGATGAGAGCCAGCTCATCCCGCGTTTAAAGTAGACTTTAATAAAACTGTTAAACGCGCAGCGGCATCAGCACGTAAAGCGCGCTTTCATCCGATGCGTCCTGAATAATCGTTGGGCCCGTACCATCGGCCAAAATCATGCGGCAGCCGTCGCTGTCTATCTGTTGTGTAATGTCGAGCAGATAGCGGGAATTAAACCCGATCTCGAGCGCGACATTGTCGTTGTTGATTTCGATTTCCTCGGTAGCCGAGCCTGAATCAGGGCTCTGGGCCGAGAGCATCATGCCTTTGCCCTCAATCGTGATTTTTACAGCGCGTGTTTTCTCGGACGAAATGGTCGAGACACGGTCAATCGCGCTACTGAATACTTTGGGGTCGACTTCGATGATTTTATTATTGTCATTCGGGATGACTTTTTCGTAATCGGGGAATGTGCCGTCAATCAGTTTCGACGTCATCTCGATCTGGTCGACCGAGAAACGGATCTTGTTCTCAGACAGGCCAACGCGCACGTTATCAGCCGCTTCTTCAAGCAGCTTGCGCAATTCTGCAACCGTTTTGCGCGGCACGATAACGCCGGGCATTTTTTCAGCACCTTCGGGCAACGGCATCTGGAAACGAGCCAGACGGTGGCCGTCGGTCGCAACCGCACGCAGTACGGAAAGACCGTTATGGCTGGCCGCGTGCACGTAAATACCGTTGAGGTAGTAGCGCGTTTCATCGGTCGACATAGCAAAGCGGGTTTTGTCGATAAGGTCACGCACCGATGCTGCAGGCACCGTGAAATTGACTTCCATTTCGCCGCGCCCCAGTTCAGGGAAGTCGGACACAGGCAAGCAGGACAGTTTGAAGGTCGAACGGCCGGACTTAACCGTCATCATAGCGCCAGCGCCTTCGAGCGACATTTCGACAAGCCCGGCATCAGGCAACTTGCGTACAATGTCATGCAATGTATGGGCAGGTGCCGTTGTGGAACCCACAACCTGTACCGTGGCCGGTACGGTTTCGTTGATTTCAAGGTCCATGTCGGTTGCAGACAGGCTAAGGCTGCCTTCGCGGGCCTGCAAACGGACGTTTGACAGAATAGGAATTGTATTACGGCGTTCGACGACGCTTTGGACGTGTGAAAGGGCACGCATCAGGTCGGCACGGCTGATTGTCAGTTTCATGGCAGGTAAAGACCCCGGATCATTGATTCTTATTAGCTATAGCACTTCGGGGCGGCGTGCCAAGGCGGATTCAGGGATAACCGTCCGCACCATCCACAGCTTTATCCTCAAAACTTATGGTTTTACTTGCTGACGCTGGATAACGCGCCATTTTGCCACGTTAGCCTCGTGTTCCTTGGCTGTGCTGGCAAACACATGCCCGCCCGTACCATCAGCCACGAAATACAGATAATCATTAACTTCGGGGTTCAACACAGCCGCAATGGCGGCACGGCCCGGGTTGCAAATAGGCGAAGGCGGTATGCCTGCATATTTGTAGGTGTTGTAGGGCGAATCGGTTTCCAGATGCTCATAGAGCACGCGGTCGAGCTTATAAGCCCCCTTGGTGACCGCATAAATGACGGTGGGGTCCGATTGTAATTTCATACCGATCCGCAGGCGGTTCACGAAAACGCCCGCGATACGTTGGCGTTCAGACGCAATGCCCGTTTCCTTCTCGACTACGGATGCCAGCGCCAAAGCCTGTTCCTTGGTCGTGAATGGCAAATTTGGTGCGCGTGCAGCCCACAGGGTATCGAGCATCGCGGCCATGGCCGCCTGCGCATGGCCCAAAATTTTGTTTCGGTCGTCATTGCGAATATATGCGTAAGTATCGGGCAATACGCTGCCTTCAGGCGGCGGTGTGGCGATCGTACCTGTCATGACGTCGGCCGCGTTTATAATCGCGGCAATTTCAATGCCATTTAGACCTTCGGGGATGGTGATTTTACGCGCAAATACCTCGCCCTTCGCCATTTTACCAACCAGCGCCGTGACTGAAATATGCGCAGGGACTGCGTATTCACCTGCCTTGAGCTTGCCGCCTACATCCATGATGCGCGCAACCGCCATGAAAGCATAAGGCTGCGCAATAACGCCTTCGGCCTTCAATTGTTCAGCCATAACACGCACGCCGCTGCCAGGCGCAATAAATACGATTTTATCAGCAGCTAACGGCCCCGGCGCACGGGCGTAATTGACGAACCAAAAAAAGCCGCCTGCCGCCATCATCGCCAGACAAACAATCAAAGCGATGAGGGTGAAGAAGGCGCGAATGGTTAAACCGCCTTCATGACGATGGATGCATTGGTGCCGCCAAACCCGAAGGAGTTGGAAAGCACGACATTGACTTTCTTTTCCTTGGCAACCTTGGGCACAAGGTCAATGCCTGCGCAATCATCCGAAACATTTTCAAGGTTCAGCGTCGGCGGCATGATACCTGTTTGAATGGCCTTCATGGAATAAATGGCTTCAACGGCGCCCGCGGCACCCAACAAGTGCCCGATGGCCGACTTTGTTGATGACATCGACACGGTATCGAGCGTTGAGCCAAACAGGCGTTTGATAGCCGTACATTCGATACCATCACCAACAGGCGTCGATGTACCGTGCGCGTTGATATAATCAACCTGTTCGGGGTTGATGCCCGCGCGGGTCAGCGCGGCCTTCATGGCGCGGTAACCGCCGTCGCCGTTCTCGGCCGGTGATGTAATATGATACGCATCGCCCGACATGCCGTAGCCGACAATCTCGCCGTAAATTTTGGCGCCGCGCTTTTTGGCGTGTTCGTATTCTTCCAGCACCACAACGCCTGCGCCGTCAGCAATCACGAAGCCGTCGCGGCCTGTATCGAACGGGCGGGATGCAGCAGTCGGGTTGTCGTTATAACCGGATGATAATGCGCGTAATGCCGCAAAGCCTGTAACACCCAGATAATTGACGGCCGATTCAGCGCCGCCCGCGACCATCACATCGGCATCGTCCCACATGATCATGCGGGCGCTGTCGCCAATCGCATGCGTGCCTGTGGCGCACGCGGTCACGACCGAATGGTTGGGCCCTTTAAAACCGTACTGAATAGACACTTGGCCGGAGGCAAGGTTGATAAGCGCGCCTGGAATAAAGAAGGGCGAGATACGGCGCGGGCCTTTTTCAGCCAGTTGCAGCGATGTAGCCGCAATCGATGTAAGCCCACCAATGCCGGAGCCGATCATGACGCCGGTGCGGCATTTTTCTTCTTCGCTCGCTGGTGCCCAGCCTGAATCGGCAACGGCTTCCTGTGCGGCTGCCATGGCATACAAAATGAAATCGTCGATTTTTTTCTGGTCTTTGGCAGGCACAACCAGATCGGCATTCATCTGCCCGGCTTCAATCCCGCGCGGTACAACACCTGCAATCTGCGATGACAGTTCGGATGCATCGAAATGCGAAATACGGGTAATGCCTGAATCGCCACGGCAAATGCGCGTCCAGTTATGCTCGACACCCGCACCAAGCGGCGTGACCATGCCCATGCCAGTTACAACAACACGTCTCATCGGGAAAACCTACATCAGAAAGGCGGAAAAGCAAACGCCGGCAAAATTGATTGCCGGCGTCTGAATAACGGAACAAAAAATTAGCCGGCTGATTTTTCGCTGATGAATTTCACAGCGTCGCCAACAGTTTGAATTTTTTCTGCGGCGTCATCGGGGATTTCAATGTTGAATTCCTCTTCGAAGGCCATAACCAGTTCAACGGTGTCCAGCGAATCGGCACCAAGATCATCAATGAAGCTCGCGCTTTCAACGACTTTGTCCTCTTCGACGCCCA
>Ga0209066_10000546_pt1 | contig 54023 bp, 52 predicted proteins | sample All_14_2_FD_187198 | JGI IMG/M metagenome (GOLD analysis project Ga0209066, IMG submission 187198) | Freshwater microbial communities in response to fracking from Pennsylvania, USA - Allegheny Zone_MetaG_DW_15 (SPAdes) (version 2) ...
CCCCAACCCAGCCCCCACCGAAACCGATGCCGTGGTCATCGGCGCGGGCCCGGTCGGCCTGTACCACGCCTTCCAACTGGGGTTGCTCGATGTGCATTGCCACATCGTCGACGCCCTGCCCCACGCCGGGGGTCAGCCCGTGGCCCTGTACCCCGGAAAGCCCATTTTCGACATCCCCGGTGTGCCCATCTGCACCGGGCAGGAACTGACAGACAACCTCTTGAAGCAAGTGGCACCGTTTCGGCCCACTTGGCATCTGGGAGAAACCGTCACAGCCCTGATTCCCCAGACCGACGGTCGCTTTCTGCTGGAAACATCGGCCCACACGCGGTTGCAGGCCCGCGTTGTGGTCATCGCAGCCGGGGTCGGGGCGTTCCAACCGCGCGAGCTCAAAGCCCCCGGCATCGAAACCCTTGCCCCCACTCACCTCACCTATCACCCCACACACATCGGTCCCCGTGCAGGGCAACGTGTGCTGGTGGTGGGGGGAGACGACGCCGCACTGGAATTTGCCTTGGCACTGTCGGCGCCGGGTCCCCAACAGGCTGCGCACGTGACCCTGCTCCACCGCCGCGATGTCCACAGTGCAGAAGCGGCCACCCTGGCAGCGTTGCAGGCCCGCCTGCGCCTGCCGGGATTGCAAAACCTCACAGGACAGGTGACTGGGGTGGATGGCGGGGAACACGGGAAACCCATTGGCGTGCACATTGACACCCCAGAAGGCAACGCATGCCGCCTGGAGCTGGACCACATCGCCGTGTTCCTGGGCCTCAGCCCCAGATTGGGCCCCGTGGCCCAGTGGGGCCTGAACATGGCACGCAAACAGCTTGTGGTGTCCCACGAGGACTTTCAAACGTCTGTCCCAGGCATTTTTGCGGTAGGTGACGTCAACACCTACCCCGGGAAAAAGAAACTCATCGTCTGCGGCTTTCACGAAGCGGTGCTGGCGGCTTATGGCGTGCAGGCCCATCTGCACCCTGACAGCCCCGCACTGCTGCAATACACCACCACCAGCCCCAAACTCCACCGGCTGCTGGGGTTGCCCGAACCCGGCCAGCCCAAGGCCTGACTACAATCCGCCCGCGCCTGTTTTTGCAGGCGCACCCGCTGGGGGTGTTGCACCGAAAGGTGCGACTGAGAAAGTCCCTTTGAACCTGATTGAGGTAATCCTCGCGCAGGGAAGCATGATTTCCACGTGGCTGTGCCTCACACAGCCCCATTCGCGTGCCCATCCCGGGCGTGCGCTCGGTCCTGCGTGGAGCCCAAGCCGACCTGCCATTGACGCAATTCACACGCTGATGGCACACACCACACCACATCCCTTTCTTTTTGCCGCGCACACCCGCGCGTTCACACCTGCCTGCGCCATGCTCGCGGCCTGCTTGGGAGGGGCAAGCCCATGGGCTCAAGCACAATCAGCCGAGGCCACGCTGGGCACTGTGACCGTCAAACCCGCCGATCCTGGCTCGTTTCCCGGCATCACCCTTTCCGACGACCCCGCAGAGCGTACCCCTGCCAGCACCCAAATCATCACGGCAGCCGAGCTTACTCATGCGGGTGCACGCCGCCTGAGCGACGCACTGTCGTTCGACGCCTCAGCATCCGATGCCTACAACGCCATCGGCTACTGGGACCACGTCACCCTGCGAGGTTTCGTGATCGACCAGAACCAGAACCACCGGCGCGACGGCTTGCCGATCAGCGCCGAAACCAGCATCCCTCTGGAAAACAAGGCGTCCATCGACATATGGAAGGGCACCAGCGGCATACAAACCGGGACCAGCTCACCGGGCGGACTGGTCAATTACACGGTCAAGCGCCCCACCGCAGCGAACGTGCGCACCGTTCGGGTGGAAACCGGCGGCCACGGTGGCGGATTGGCCCATGTGGACTTGGGCGGACGCTTCGGCAAAGACCGCGCCGTGGGATACAGGCTGAACATTGCCACCGAAACCATCCGCAACCATGTGCCCTCTGCCGACGGACAGCGCACCCTGGCCGCACTGGCCCTGGACTGGCGCCTGGCCCGCGACAGCTTGCTGGAAGTGGAGGCGGAGCAAAGCCAACGCCGTCAGCCCAGCGTGCCAGGGTTGAGCCTGCAGGGCACCCAGCTGCCCGCGCCCAATCCTTTCACCAACATCAACAGCCAACCCTGGAGTCAAGCCGGTGTGATGAAAGGAACGACGGGCAGCATGCGTTTCGAGCAAGCGTTGAACGCCGACTGGCGTTGGGGCATCCAGGCCAGCAGCCAGCACCTGAAGACCGATGACTTTCTGGCCTACCCCTATGGCTGCTACGAGGCCACCAGCGGCCGGTATTTCGCCGACCGCTATTGCCCCAACGGCGACTTTGACCTGTACGACTTCCGCAGCCTGGCGGAAACCCGCCACACCCAAGCCATCCAACTGCACGTCAAAGGTCAGACCCGATGGGGCAACGTGGCACACCAACTGACGGTGGGCACACTGCGCCAACGTCAGACAGATGATGGCCAAGCCCAAGCCGACAACAACCCTGCTGTCGGCACCGGCAATCTCCATGCCCTGCCATCACTGCCTGCGGACCCGACGTTCACGGACCCGTACACCCAGCGCAGCGACCGCAGCACCGAATGGTTTGCCCACGACCGCATGGCGTGGACTGACCGTTTCAGCACCTGGGTCGGTCTGCGCCACAGCCAGCTCAATCGATCCAGTGTGCGCACCGATGGCACCCGGGCCACAGCCTACCGGCAGGGATTCACCAGCCCATGGCTGGCGTTGGCCTGGGAGTGGAATGCGGCCACTCTGGCCTATGCCAGCGTCGGCCAGGGCGTGGAGTCGTTCGTGGCACCAGGCCGCAGCCGCTACACCAACGCCGGACAGGCTTTGCCGCCATTGAAAAGCCGCCAGTGGGAAATGGGGTTGAAACACCACACCCACACCACCGCCCACGGCATCACCCTGTTTCAGATCACCCGCCCGCGAGCAGGGGACGCAGGCACCTGCGACGTGGCAAGCAGCTGCACGTTCCAAATGGATGGCGACGACCAGCACAAAGGGCTGGAACTGAGCACCCAACAGGCCATTGGTGCCTGGTCCTTGCGTGTCAGCACCATGTTCTTGCAAGCACATCGCCGTCACAGCACGATCAATCCCCAACTGAACCGGCACAAGCCCACCAACGTGCCACAAAGGGTGTTGCGCGTGACCGCCAACCACGCGTTCCCCAGCCTCCCAGGGCTGAGCTTGCAAACCCGGCTGTCACATGAAGGCCCTCGCAGCGTGGTACCCGATGGCTCAATTGCCCTGCCTGCGTGGACCACGATCGACAGCACGCTGAGTTACCACACCACACTGGCAAAGGCCCCTGTCGCCTGGTACCTGGGCGTTGACAACATGGCGAACAAGCGTTACTTCAAAGAGTCCCCCTACCAATACAGCCACGTGTACTTGTTTCCGGGGTCCCCTCGGACCTGGCGCATCGGGCTGGAAGCAGGTTTCTGATGTCACTCATCGAGGCCCGCCCCATCCCCCATCGGGAGCCTCGGAAAATAACGCTATAATCTTAGGCGTTGTTCCTCGATAGCTCAGTCGGTAGAGCGCCGGACTGTTAATCCGTAGGTCCCTGGTTCGAGCCCAGGTCGAGGAGCCAAAAAACACGACAAGCCCCACATCTCTGGTGTAGGGCTTTTTCGTTTAAAACCGGATTTTTGGCCCATCAACGGCAGTTTCAGACAAAAAGATCTGCTTCGAAATCCTGTAAAATCCAAAGCCTTTGCTGACAGCAGAGAAATATTCCCCGATAGCTCAGTCGGTAGAGCGCCGGACTGTTAATCCGTAGGTCCCTGGTTCGAGCCCAGGTCGGGGAGCCAGACACAACACCAGCCCTGTATGTTCACGCATACAGGGCTTTTTCGCTTCAGCCTTCTTTTTTGTCAATACACAGACCATGGCCGCCGCGCGAGCCCCCCGTCCAGTCGCCTGGCTGCAACCAGGCGACCCTTTCCCTCCCTTGGAACAGGCGTGGTCTGGAGAAGACCCCGCTCCCGGCTTACTGGCAGCGGGAGGGGCCCTGGACGTTCCGACGCTGTTGGCAGCCTACCACCAAGGCGTTTTTCCCTGGTTCGGCGATGACCAGCCCCCTCTGTGGTGGAGCACGGATCCCCGCATGGTTCTGACCACCAGCGAATTCAAGCTGCACACTTCGTTAAAGAAGCAATTGCGCTCATTGCTGAAAATGAACCGACTGGAGATCCGTGTCGATGCAGATTTTCGCGCCACCATTCACGCATGCGCCAGAAGCCTACGCTCGGGCCAAAAGGGCACCTGGATTGTGGAGAGCATGCAAGAAGCCTATTGCGCCTTACACCAGGTCGGACATGCACACTGCATCGAGGCTTGGGTGGACGGGAACCGCTGCGGAGGACTTTACGTGGTAAACATCGGCCGCATGGTGTTTGGCGAGTCGATGTTCAGCTTTCACAGCAATGGCTCCAAAATGGCTCTGTGTGCGTTGGTGGCGATGTGTCGCATCCAACAAATGCCCATCATCGACTGTCAACAGCAAACCTCACACTTGGCCAGTCTGGGCGCTCGGCCTTGGCCAAGGCACGAGTTCACCAAGCGCCTCATCGAATTGACAAAGCAGGCACAGGCAAACTGGGATTTCGACCCACTATACTGGGATGCTCTCTTCTGCAGCCCAACTCCACGCGCGTGACGCACCCCAACGATCTGCCTTTCGAAACCCTGCAGTTTTACGCCACGGCGCCTTATGACTGCAGTTACTTGCCCGACAGGCCAGCCCGCTCTCAGGTGGCAACGCCCAGCCACCTGATCAACACTGACACCTACTCCCGGTTGGTCAGGCAGGGTTTCCGGCGCAGCGGTATGTTCACCTATCGCCCCCATTGTGATGGTTGCCAAGCCTGCGTGCCGCTTCGCATTCCCGTGGCGGAGTTCGCTGCAAACCGCAGTCAACGACGCAGCGTCTTGAAGCACAGAGAACTCACCGCCAACGTGTTGAAGCTGTGCTTCGTGCCCACCCATTATCAACTGTACCTGCGCTATCAGGCAGGGCGACATGCCGGTGGTGGAATGGACCATGACAGCATCGACCAATACACACAATTTTTGCTGCAAAGCCGTGTCAACTCAAGGCTGATCGAATTTTCAGCCCCGCCTCCCTCAGAAGGAGGCCAGCCTGAACCGACAGTCAAAATGGTTTCCATCGTGGATGTGCTCAATGATGGATTGTCAGCGGTATACACCTTCTACGAACCCCAAGACGCAGCCAACTATGGAACGTACAGCGTGATGTGGCTGATCCAGCAAGCAGCAGCTTTGGGCCTCCCTTATGTCTACTTGGGGTATTGGATTGAGGCAAGCCAAAAGATGGCCTACAAGACCCGCTTTGCACCTCATGACCGCTTGATTGACGGGCACTGGGTTCGGTTCTGAAATCAAAGGCGTTGAAAGCAACAGCGCCAAAACGGCATTTTTTTCACGTTATAAAATCCGTCAACAAAACGTGATGCCATGACGAAACGCCCCGATATCCAGCCCACCACCCCGACCGTTCAAGTGATTGACCGAATGTTCCAACTATTGGAAATTCTGGCGTCTCATGAGGAACCCGTGTCCTTAAAAGAAATCGCAGAGCAATCGGGATTGCACCCTTCAACGGCACACCGCATTCTGAATGACATGACCATTGGCCGATTCGTCGAACGGCCTGAGGCTGGCAGCTACCGCCTTGGCATGCGCCTGCTGGAGCTTGGCAATCTTGTGAAGGCACGCCTGAACGTGCGCGATGCCGCGTTGGGTCCCATGCGCGAGTTGCACAAACTGATTCAACAGCCCGTCAACCTCAGCGTGAGACAGGGCGACGAAATCGTCTACGTGGAAAGGGCCTACAGCGAGCGCTCTGGCATGCAAGTGGTACGTGCCATTGGCGGACGTGCGCCACTGCATCTGACATCGGTTGGGAAGCTGTTTCTGGCCAATGATGAACCCGCCCGAGTACGGGCTTACGCCACCAGAACCGGATTGGCAGGGCAAACACGCAACAGCCTGACACAACTGCCACGCCTCGAAGCTGAACTGGCACAGGCACGTCAAACAGGCATGGCACGGGACAATGAAGAGTTGGAGTTGGGGGTGCGGTGTATGGCAGCAGGCATCCATGACGACCACGGAAAACTGGTGGCAGGGCTTTCCATTTCTGCGCCAGCTGATCGGCTGGACGACAAGTGGCTGGCCAAGCTCAAAGCCACCGCAAGCGAGATATCACACGCTCTGGGCTACAAGGATTGATTTTTGCGTCGTAGGCGCTGTGCCATGGCTCAACCATGAGTAGCCCACGACTCTTGCGAGCATTGTTTGAACACGTTCGATGAGGCGGACTCTCGCCGAGTGACACCAGCAAGCAATGCTAATGCTACTTGCGCTCAACCCACCGGCGCACACGCTCGGCATCTGCAAGCCGAGTCAGTTTCCCAGCTGAATCCAGAAACACCATGATCAGCTCACGACCTGCCACTTTGGCTTGCATCACAAGACAGCGCCCAGCCTCCGCGATATACCCAGTCTTTTGCAACCCAATATCCCAATCTGGGTTGCTGACAAGACGATTGGTGTTGCGGTACTGAAGAGTGCGACGACCTGTGTCAACCTCATACCCCGTGGACGTGGACAAGTCCCGAAGAATGGGACGGTGATATGCCTCTGCAACCAATGTGGCCAGATCCTTGGCACTGGACTGGTTGCGCGGAGACAGCCCCGTCGGATCCACATACTGCGTGTCACCCATACCCAGCAGCTTGGCCTTGACGTTCATCATCTGGACAAACGCATGCAACCCACCCGGAAATGTTCGTCCCAAGGCATGGGCTGCCCGATTTTCACTGGACATCAACGCCAGATGCAACAACTCCCCTCGGGTCAGCGTCGTCCCGACCGCCAAGCGCGAACCGCTGCCTTTCAACATGTCCACATCATCCTCTGCAATGGTGATGCGTTCGTCCATGGACAAACCGGCATCGGCAATCACCAATCCGGTCATCAATTTGGTCAAGGAAGCAATGGGCAGCACAGCCGAACCATTTTTGTTGAACAACACTTCATGGGTGTTCTGATCCACGACCATCACGGCATTGGATTTCAACCCCAAACCATCAGATTCGGTCCCGAGCGCCGCCACATGACCCATCGAAGGATGGACGGAAGCGTTACTCGCTTGGTGAAGGCTACGGGACGTTTTCCGGGGTGCCGCCACCGCCACTCGCTCGACCCGGCTGGCACGGCGAACCGCTAGGCGGTCATTTTTTCCTGCGCGGTTTTTTTGGGTCTTGACCACAGCCGCCTGACGAGCAGGTTTTTTCTTGACCACTTGGACACGGTCGGTGGAGCGTTTCGAAGCGGCTTCTGCTGGTGGCAGTTGAAAGCCCACAGCCAATACCAACCAAAACACCCAATGAGAAAACATGCCTGCTTTGCGTGTCATGCGCCGGTTCTCCGATTTCTGCTCAATATCCAACCGCCAGTATAGGCCGAACCAAAAAACTCAGCAATATCAACTGCTTGCAGATGAAAGCTCACTGAAAGCTCAGCAAAAGGGGCTTTTGAAATTCAATCACCACAAAGACCGACGCGGGCCAAAAACTCGCCTAGCGTCAGCCTTGCGCTGCCACTCGGTCAGCCTTGCTCTGCAGCTTGTTGAGAGCACTCAGATAAGCCTTCGCTGAAGCCACCACAATATCTGGGTCGGCGCCCACTCCGTTGACCACGCGTCCGCTGTGCTGCAGGCGCACAGTCACTTCACCCTGGCTCTCTGTAGAACCACTGATGGCATTCACCGAATACAGCACCATTTCGGCCCCGCTCTTCACATGGGATTCGATGGCCTTGAGAGACGCATCAACTGGGCCATTGCCGTCTGATTCGCCACGCACCTCTTTGCCATCCACCGTGAAAACCACTGAGGCCTGTGGCCGTTCACCTGTCTCGCTGTGTTGAGCCAGAGAGACCAAACCGAACTGTTCCTTGTCAGCGCTCACGCTTTCGTCACTGACCAAAGCCAGTATGTCTTCGTCAAAAATCTCGCTCTTGCGATCGGCCAACTCTTTGAATTTGGCAAACGCGGTGTTCACCTCGGTTTCCGAGTCCAACTCTATGCCCAACTCTTGCAAGCGCTGTTTGAAAGCATTGCGACCGCTGAGTTTGCCCAGCACAATTTTGTTGGCACTCCAGCCCACATCTTCCGCGCGCATGATCTCGTAAGTGTCTCGAGCCTTAAGTACACCATCTTGGTGAATGCCACTCGCGTGTGCAAAGGCATTGGCCCCGACCACCGCCTTGTTGGGCTGTACCACAAAGCCAGTTGTCTGGCTGACCATGCGACTCGCAGGCACGATCTGCGAGGCATCAATGTTCAAGTCCAGCCCAAAGTAGTCTCGGCGGGTCTTCACCGCCATCACGATTTCCTCCAGCGAACAGTTGCCAGCCCGTTCACCCAACCCATTGATGGTGCACTCCACCTGACGTGCACCACCGATCTTCACCCCAGCCAGAGAATTGGCCACAGCCATGCCCAAATCGTTGTGGCAATGGACCGACCAAATGGCTTTGTCGGAATTGGGAACCCGCTCACGCAGGGTTTTGATGAAGTTGCCATAGAGTTCTGGAATGGCATAACCCACGGTGTCGGGCACATTGATGGTTGTGGCCCCTTCGGCAATCACTGCCTCCAATACGCGGCACAGAAAATCCATGTCGCTGCGATAGCCATCTTCGGGGCTGAACTCCACATCGGCCACACGAGAACGGGCATATCGCACGGCCTGCTTGGCCTGCTCGAGCACTTGGTCTGGCGTCATGCGCAGCTTTTTTTCCATGTGCAAGGCACTTGTGGCGATGAAAGTGTGGATACGCGCTCGGTGAGCACCGGCCAATGCATCGGCCGCACGGCCAATGTCACGATCATTCGCTCGGGCCAAAGAACAGACCGTGGAGTCCTTGATGACGTCGGCAATTGCCTTGACAGCCTCGAAATCCCCATTGGAGCTGGCGGCAAAACCGGCTTCAATCACATCCACCTTGAGGCGCTCCAATTGCCGGGCAATGCGCAGCTTTTCGTCCTTGGTCATGGATGCGCCTGGCGACTGCTCGCCATCGCGCAAAGTGGTGTCAAAAATGATCAACTGGTCGCTCATGTCTTGCTCCATTGAACCGCCGTCAGGAATCGGCGGTGCTTTATTCAGTAAAACCCGCAGTGCAAAAACAAACGGCCCGCTGCGGGTGCAAACGGGCCGTTGGAAGACGTGCTCGCGCGCTACGCCATTTGCCCAAGAAGGACACCCAGTAGCAGCAGGAGAGAAATTTTTTGCATGGCTTCAATGTATCACATCAAGGCGCCTCACCCTGATCGTGTAAACCCCGCTCGTCTGGCTCATCGGTCGAAGTGCTGATCACGCTGGTCGGCTTTCCCTTGGCCTTGCGCCAAGCGTAGACCGCATATCCCGATAGCCCATAAAGCACAAACAGTCCAAACAAAACGGTGGGGGGATCAATGTTGATGATGGCGATCACCAACGCAATCATCACAATCACCGCAAACGGCACACTCTTGCGCATGTGCACATCCTTGAAGCTGTAGAACGGCACGTTGGTGACCATGGTCAAACCTGAAAACAAAGTCAGACCAAACACCCACCAAGAAAGATCGGGACCCTGAACGCCAGCTTCGGTCATCAGCCAGATGAAACCGGCAACCAGCGCAGCCGCAGCTGGCGAAGGCAACCCCTGGAAAAACCGCTTGTCCACCACGGCAGTGTTGACATTGAAGCGAGCCAGACGCAAGGCGGCACAGGCACAGTAAACAAAAGCCGCAATCCAACCCCAGCGCCCAAGACCACTCAAGGACCATTCATAAGCGATCAGGGCCGGTGCCGCACCAAAAGAAACCATGTCCGACAAAGAATCCATTTGCTCACCGAAGGCACTCTGTGTGTTGGTGAGACGTGCCACCCTGCCGTCGAGGCTGTCGAGAATCATCGCGGCAAAAATCCCCACGGTTGCGAGGTCGTACCGGTCGTTCATGGACATCACCACAGCGTAGAAGCCACCAAACAACGCCGCCAACGTGATCATGTTGGGCAAGATATAAATGCCCTTGCTTCTCCTGGTGGCCTGGGTGATGGACTTGGTGTCGGTGCCGTCTGTCATGTGTGCGTTTGGATTCGATTGCGAATGCAGGTTTTGCTGCCTTGGGAATGGGTGAAGTGTAAGCCTCGTTGCCCGCCCCCCCTGCAATGCCAGCGAACGCAAAAAAGGCCACCGAAGTGGCCTTTTGCCGGGAAGCAAAACCCAAGATCAGTTGCGGGTCTGGTCAACCAGCTTGTTCTTGGCAATCCAGGGCATCATGGCGCGCAACTGGCCCCCAACCACCTCGATCTGGTGATCGGCAGTGTTCCGGCGGCGGGCGGTCATGGACGGATAGTTCAAGCGGCCCTCTTGGATGAACATTTTGGCGTAATCGCCGTTCTGGATGCGCTTCAAAGCATTTCGCATGGCAGCGCGCGACTGGTCGTTGATCACTTCGGGACCTGTCACATACTCACCAAACTCCGCGTTATTGGAAATGGAGTAGTTCATGTTGGCAATACCGCCTTCATAAATCAGATCCACGATCAACTTGAGTTCGTGCAGGCACTCAAAATAAGCCATTTCGGGGGCGTAACCGGCTTCCACCAGGGTTTCGAAACCCATCTTCACCAGTTCAACAGCACCACCGCACAACACAGCTTGCTCGCCGAACAGATCCGTTTCGGTCTCTTCTTTGAAGTTGGTTTCAATGATACCGGCCTTGCCGCCACCGTTGGCCATGGCATAGCTGAGGGCCAGGTCACGGGCTTTGCCGGACTTGTCCTGGTGCACAGCCACCAGATGGGGAACGCCACCACCTTGGGTATAGGTATTGCGCACGGTGTGGCCAGGGGCCTTCGGAGCGACCATCCACACATCGAGATCCGCACGGGGCACCACTTGGTTGTAGTGCACGTTAAAGCCGTGGGCAAATGCCAGTGAAGCACCCTGTTTGATATTGGGGGCCACATTGTTGTTGTAGACCTCGGCAATCTGCTCGTCGGGCAGCAGGATCATGACCACATCCGCGGCTTTGACTGCATCGTTGACTTCCATCACCGTCAAACCGGCTTTGCCGACCTTGTCCCAGGAAGCGCCGCCCTTGCGCAGGCCAACCACGACCTTCACGCCGCTGTCGTTCAGGTTTTGCGCATGGGCGTGGCCCTGGCTGCCATAGCCGATGATGGCCACGGTTTTGCCTTTGATCAGGCTCAGGTCACAGTCTTTGTCGTAGAAAACTTTCATGGGTTGCTCCGGTTGAAATGGGTTGACAGGGGTGAAAGGTCGCGCGCCCTTCAGACGCGCAGGATGCGTTCGCCGCGCCCAATGCCGCTGGCACCGGTGCGGACAGTTTCCAGAATGGCTGCACGGTCAATGGCTTCCAAGAAGGCGTCGTTCTTGCCCTGGTCGCCCGTCAGTTCAATGGTGTAGCTCTTCTCGGTCACGTCAATGATTCGGCCACGGAAAATATCGGCCATGCGCTTCATTTCTTCGCGCTCTTTGCCCACCGCGCGCACCTTCACCATCATGAGCTCGCGCTCGGTGTAAGCGCCCTCCGTCAGATCAACCACTTTCACCACTTCAATGAGACGGTTCAGGTGCTTGGTGATCTGCTCGATCACGTCATCCGACCCATGGGTCTGGATGGTCATGCGCGACAGGCTGGGGTCCTCGGTGGGTGCCACCGTCAAGGATTCGATGTTGTAGCCACGGGCAGAAAACAGGCCCACAACGCGCGACAGCGCGCCAGCTTCGTTTTCCAGAAGGACAGCAATGATGTGTTTCATAAGAAAAGATCCCTCTTTTCGCCGCCCTCCCCCGGCATCGGTAAACACCGGGCTTGGCGGACAATAGATTCGTCAAAAATATAGCTCAGAACGCTTATCCAGCTTGCGCCGGATAAGCTTTTGACCGTGAATTAAAGTTCTTCGACGGCCAACAGCATCTCGGTGATGCCTTTGCCTGCCTGAACCATGGGAAACACGTTTTCGGTGGGATCGGTGCGGAAATCCATGAACACCGTGCGGTCCTTGAGCTTGCGGGCCTCTCGCAAAGCCGGCTCAACGTCTTGTGGACGTTCGATCAGCATTCCGACGTGGCCATAGGCTTCGGCGAGTTTCACAAAATTGGGCAGCGCATCCATGTAGCTATGGCTGTAGCGACCGGAGTATTCGATCTCCTGCCACTGGCGGACCATGCCAAGGTAACGGTTGTTCAATGCCAGAATCTTGATGGGCGTGTTGTATTGCAGGCAGGTGGACAACTCCTGAATGCACATCTGTACCGAACCTTCACCCGTCACGCAAAACACCTCACTCTCGGGTTTGGCCAGCTTGATGCCCATGGCATAGGGAATGCCCACGCCCATGGTGCCCAGCCCTCCGGAATTGATCCAACGGCGCGGCTCGTTGAACTTGTAATACTGAGCGGCCCACATCTGGTGCTGACCGACGTCCGATGTGATGTAAGCGTCAGCATCCTTGGTCATGTTCCACAGGGTTTCGATCACCATCTGCGGCTTGATCACGTCCTGGTTGCCTCGGTCATACTTCATGCAATCCCGGCTGCGCCAACCTTCAATGGTGGTCCACCAATCGGACAGCGACTGGGCATCGGCACGAAGAGTGGTGTCCCGGATCATGCCGATGAGCTCGGTCAACACATCTTTGACATCACCCACGATGGGGACATCGACTTTCACACGCTTGGAAATGCTGGAGGGATCGATGTCGATGTGAATGATCTTGCGTTCGTTCTGTGCAAAGTGCTTGGGGTTGCCGATCACGCGGTCATCAAAGCGGGCCCCCACTGCCAGCAACACATCGCAGTTTTGCATGGCATTGTTGGCTTCCACCGTGCCATGCATGCCCAGCATCCCCAGAAACTTGGGATCGGTGGCTGGATATGCCCCCAACCCCATCAGCGTATTGGTGACAGGGTAGCCCAACAAATCCACGAGCGTACGCAGTTCGTTCGTGGCATTGCCCAGCAGCACGCCACCACCCGTGTAGATATAGGGGCGCTTGGCCGTCAGCAAAAGCTGCAGGGCTTTGCGAATTTGCCCACCGTGGCCTTTGCGCACGGGGTTGTAGGAGCGCATCTCCACCGTTTCCGGGTAGCCGGCGTAGGCTGTTTTGTTGAAAGACACGTCCTTGGGAATGTCCACCACCACAGGGCCGGGACGGCCGGTGCGAGCGATGTGAAACGCCTTCTTCATGACCATGGCCATGTCTCTCACATCCTTCACCAGGAAGTTGTGTTTGACGATGGGCCGTGTGATGCCCACGGTGTCGCACTCCTGGAATGCATCCAGGCCAATGGCATGCGTGGGCACCTGACCTGACACGATGACCATGGGAATGCTGTCCATGTATGCCGTCGCGATACCGGTGACTGCATTGGTCAACCCAGGGCCGGAGGTGACCAGCGCCACGCCCACATCCCCGGTGGCACGCGCATAACCGTCAGCGGCGTGCACGGCGGCCTGCTCGTGGCGCACCAACACATGCTGAATGGTGTCCTGCTTGTAGAACGCGTCATATATGTGCAGCACTGCCCCACCGGGATAACCCCAGATGTACTTCACGCCTTCGGCCTGCAAGGCTTTGACGAGAATTTCAGCGCCGCGGAGTTCTTGAATTTGCGCGCCCGAAGACGCTGTTGCAGCGGAGTTCATTTCCGCTTTGGAGATTTCCATGATGAACCTTTCGAGAATTTCTCTGACGAAAAACCTTGGGTGCCTCTTCGCACACCCTCGTGAGGCTGCGTCGAGACTTGAGACCAAAACCATTGGCAGCCACCATTGACTGCGCGACCTTGACCCGTTTGCCGTTTGATTTGCAACCCGCATTATCGCATTTCATAGCATCCCGATTTTTCGGTGCTCCACATCCCAGTCGATGACGATGCAACGAGTGAGACAATTTCCCCCATGACGCAGCCGCACACGGTGCTTCTCCTATCCCATCATCGGTTTGAACATGCTTTCCTCGTCCTCAATTGACACCGACCCCGTGGTGGATCTGACTGCGCCCAAACTCCGCCGCCGACTGGCATGCTGGCTTTATGAAGGCATGTTGTTGTTTGCGGTGGTATTCGTGGCGGGGTATTTGTTCTCGTCACTCAGCCAGACACGGCACGCACTGGACAACCGCCATGCCCACCAGGCATTCGTATTTGTGGTGTTGGGCATCTACTTCACTTGGTTGTGGGCCAAAGGCCAGACGCTGGCCATGAAAACCTGGCGTATCCGGGTGGTCGACATCCATGGCCAGCCTCTCAGCCAAGGAAGGGCCCTTATCCGCTACCTTTGTAGCTGGCTCTGGTTTCTTCCCCCTCTGCTGGGTGCATGGGTGTTTCGGTTGTCGGGCGCGGAAACGGGCGTGATCGTGGTGGGCTGGGTTCTGATCTGGGCGTTGCTGTCACGATTTCACCCACAGCACCAGTACTGGCACGATGCCTTGGCTGGCACACGGCTGGTGCCTTGCGCGGATGGTCCGGGCCGCCTGAGCGCTTAAGCGCCACACAAGCTGTGCCCCACACACTGTTGCCAATGTCACCGAACTCCCCCCCCACCGCCAACCCTCAGAAGGCCCGCAAGGGGCTCAACCGAGTGCTTCACGCATTCGGCTATTCCCTGGCTGGGCTGAAAGCCGGTTGGCAGGAAACCGCATTCCGCCAGGAAGCCTTGTTGGCGCTGGGCATGCTGCCAGCCGCCTTTTGGCTGGGCCAGACCTGGATTGAAACGGCCGTGCTGGCCACCACCGTGGTGCTGGTCATGGTGGTGGAGTTGCTGAACACGGGGATCGAATCTGCCATTGACCGCATCGGACCGGAATGGCACGACCTGTCCAAACGCGCCAAAGACATGGGCAGTGCCGCAGTGCTGCTCAGTTTGTTGCTGTGTGCCGCCACCTGGGGTGGGGCGCTCTGGACCCGCTTTGCCTGATGACTGAAAAGCACATGCCCCTATCTTCTTCCCCCACTTTTTCATTGTGCGTGTACTGTGGATCGCGCTCTGGTGGCAACCCTCTGTTCACCGAGGCCGCAGTCCAGGTCGGCAACTGGATTGGCCAGCACGGAGGTGCGCTGGTCTACGGTGGCGGCAACAATGGCCTCATGGGCACCGTCGCCCATGCCACGCTGGCGGCAGGAGGCACCGTGGTGGGCGTGATTCCCCAGGCGCTGGTGGACAAAGAGTGCGCCAACCACGCCTGCACGGAACTGCATGTGGTGGCCAACATGCACGAGCGCAAAGCGCTGATGGCCGAGCGGGCCGACGCATTTCTGGCCCTACCTGGCGGCATTGGCACGTTTGAGGAACTGTTTGAAGTCTGGGCCTGGCGTCAACTTGGCTACCACCAAAAGCCCCTGGGCTTGCTGAACGTTGCAGGCTACTACGATGGATTGCTGCGGTTTCTGACACAAACCGTGGAGTCCGGCTTTGTTGGCACTTGGCAAATGGACCTGCTCCACACCCACCGCGAGGCTTCAACCCTGCTGCCTCACTTGGTGCAGGCCGGTGGGTTTGGCACCGCCGAGGGCCTGCGCGACAAGATCTGAGCCAGCTGCCTGCTCAAACCGCCGTTTCGTCTTCTTCACCGGTGCGGATACGCACCACGCGTTCAACCGACGTCACAAATATTTTGCCATCACCGATTTTGCCCGTGCGCGCGGCCCGGATGATGGCATCGACGCAGCGGTCCACGTCGTCCGATTTCACCACCACCTCCACCTTCACCTTGGGCAGAAAGTCCACCACGTACTCCGCACCGCGGTACAGCTCGGTGTGACCTTTCTGGCGACCAAACCCTTTGACCTCGGTCACCGTCAGTCCCGTCACGCCTTGCTCGGCCAGTGCCTCACGCACTTCTTCGAGTTTGAAGGGTTTGATGACGGCGGTGATCTGTTTCATGGCGAAAAGTCCTGAGAGTCGTTGAATGACGGGGCATTATGCCCAAGGCCCACCTCCCTTGGCGTCGCACACCCTTCATCCGCTGCCTACACTTCAGCGCCTTAGTCCCCTCAGACCATGCACACATTTGACCTCCCAAAACATACCCCGATCACCGTCGTCCACCGAGGCGGTCACCCCGAGTTGGTGCACTACGGCTCGGTGGCCGTGTGCAACGCACAGGGAACTTTGCTGGCAAGGGCAGGTGACACCGCTGCGCCCATGTTCACCCGCTCGGCCCTGAAACCTTTTCAAACCATGCCGCTGGTTGCGCGGTTTGCCGAGCGCTACCGCCTGGCCGACGCTGACGTGGCCCTGCTGTGTGCCAGCCACAACGGTGAGCCGATGCACACCCAGCGCGTGGCCAGCCTGCTGGCCAAAGCGGGGGCCGACGACACCGTTCTGGCTTGCGGCAGCCACCTGCCCTACTTTTTCAGCGTCAACAACGTCACACCCGAGCCCAATGCCGTGTTTGGCCGTCTGCACCACAACTGCTCGGGCAAGCACACCGGCATGTTGCTGCTGGCCGCGGCGCTGGGCGAACCCATGGCCGACTACCTGTCCCTGGACCACCCCGTACAACAAGCGATTGCCGCCAGCGTGAGCCACTTCACTGGCGTGCCACACACCCAACTGGTCCGCGGCACCGATGGGTGCAGCGCACCCAACTACGCCGTGCCCCTGCCCGCGCTGGCCACGGCTTTTGCCCGACTCACCTTGGCCACACCCGACCCACATTACGGCTTGGGTCCCCAGCGGGTGGCCCAAGCCATGTGTGCCCACCCTGAGCTGGTCAGCGGCGAGGGTCGCAATGACCTGACCCTGGCCCGCGCCGGCCGAGGCGACTGGGTGTGCAAAGTGGGAGCAGACGGGGTGCAAGCCATTGCCAGCCGCAGCCGGGGCGTGGCCCTGGCGGCCAAAGTGAGCGACGGCAACCTGAAGGCCTTGATGGTGGCCGTGGCCGCTGTGCTGGACCAGCTGGGCTGGCTGGACGACACCGCCCGCACCGCACTGGCCGAATTCACCCCACCCCCGATGAAAAACGCGGCAGGCTTGGAAGTGGGTCAGATGGTGCCTGTGGTAACGCTGTCGTGATCGGCGTCAACCCCGGTACTTGCTGGTGATGGGGTAGCGCCAGTCCTTGCCAAAGCTGCGGTGCGTCACGCGAATGCCGACCGGGGCCTGGCGGCGCTTGTACTCATTGATCCGCAGCAGCCGCGTGACCTTGTCCACGTCGGCCTGGGCGTAGCCTGCGGCCACGATGGCAGCCGGGTGCTCGTCGTTTTCCATGTAGCGCTGGATGATGGCGTCCAGCACTTCGTACTCGGGCAGGCTGTCTTGGTCCTTCTGGTCGGGGCGCAGCTCAGCGCTGGGGGGACGGGTGATGATGCGCTCGGGGATGGGGCTGGCCCCGGTGTCGTAGGGGTCGTGGGCATTGCGCCACCACGCCAGCTTGAACACCATGGTTTTCACCACGTCCTTGATGACGGCAAAGCCCCCCGCCATGTCGCCGTACAGCGTGCAGTAGCCGGTGGCCATTTCGCTCTTGTTGCCCGTGGTCAGCACGATGCTGCCGTGTTTGTTGCTCAGGGCCATGAGCAGCGTGCCGCGGATGCGGGCCTGCAGGTTCTCTTCGGTGGTGTCTTCGGGCAGGTGGGCAAAGTCGAAGGCTAGGCTGGCCTTGAAGGCCTCGAAGTGCGGGCGGATGTCGATTTCGTCGTAGCGCACGCTCAGGCGGGCGGCCATGTCGCGGGCATCGATCCAGCTGATGTCGGCGGTGTAAGGCGACGGCATCATGACCGCCCTCACCCGGTCCTTGCCCAGCGCGTCCACCGCGATGGCCAGCACCAGCGCCGAGTCGATGCCGCCCGACAGCCCCAGCAGCGCGCCGGGAAACCCGTTCTTGCCCACGTAGTCGCGCACGCCCAGCACCAGGGCGTGCCACAGGTCGGCTTCCGTGCTGTTTTCCGGCGCCACATTTCCTTCAATAAAGAGAGCTGACTGCGCAATACTGACATGCGCAAACGCCATATTTTCCTTGAAACTCTCAGCCCGCAGCGCCACCGATCCATCGGCATTCAGCGCGAAGCTGCGCCCTTCAAACACGATTTCGTCCTGCCCTCCCACCAAGTGGGCATAAACCAACGGCAGGCCGGTCGCGGCCACGCGTTGGCGCATGGCCTCTTCGCGTTCGCGGCCTTTGCCGGTGTGAAAGGGCGATGCGTTGACCACCACCAGGACCTGCGCACCGTCCTGACGGGCGGCCTCGGCCGGGGCATCGAACCACGCATCCTCGCAAATCAACAGTCCGCAGCGCAGCACCTCGCCCTCCGCGTTGGGCACTTCGAACACGCAAGGGAACTGGCCGGGGGTGAAATAGCGGCGCTCGTCGAACACTTGGTAATTCGGCAATTGCTGCTTGGCGTAAGTGTGCAACTTCTCTCCGTGGCGCAGCACGGTGGCGGCGTTGTACAGGCGGGACACCGACACGCTGCGGGTGCGCACCGCGCCAGCGTCCAGCGAACGGGCGGGGTGCCCCACCACCACGGTGAGCCCGGTCAACCCGGCGGTGCCCAAGGCCACTTGTTCCAAGGCATCATCGCAGGCGTCCAGAAAGCCGGGGCGCAAAAACAGGTCTTCTGCGGCGTAGCCACACAACGCCAGTTCGGGTGTGACGAGCAGATCGGCCCCCTGGGCATGGGCAGCGGTGGCGGCTTCGACCACACGGCGGGCGTTGCCCGCCAGATCACCCACCACAAAATTCAACTGGGCCAGACAAAGTTTGAAGGTCATGAAAACACTTGGAATGATGTCGCAGCAAGGCGCGCCGAACCAGAACGACGGCCCCACCCCTCCCCGGGAGGGGATGCAAAACAATTATGTCATCCGGGTTTTGGCTCACCCGTCCGAGGTCTCTTTGGGGCATTGGTCGCAACTGCTGGAGGCGGAACGGACACAGGGCCGCGACACCACCCCCTTCATCACACCCGCATACCTGTCCGCGCTGCTGGACAGTGGCAGCGCCAGCGCGGCCACTGGGTGGACGCTTCAACTGGTCACGCTCTGGGCCGATGAACGGCTTCATGCCGCTGCAGCGCTCTACATCAAGACCCATTCCTACGGCGAGTACGTGTTTGACTGGGCTTGGGCCGAAGCCTACGCCCGCCACGGCTTGGACTACTACCCCAAGGCCGTGGTGGCGGTGCCCTTCACCCCCGTGCCCGGCCCGCGTCTGCTGGCGGTGGACGCGACGGCGCGGCGCACGCTGATGACAGCGCTGCTGCAGGTGTGCGAGGCACAGCACCTGTCCTCTCTGCACATGCTGTTTGCCCACCCGGCAGACATCGAAGCGGCCCAATCTGCCGGACTGTTGCGACGGCACACGGTCCAGTTCCACTGGCGCAATCGCAAGCCCGACCCCTACCGAGACTTTGACGACTTTCTGGCCAGCCTCAGCCAGGACAAGCGCAAGAAGCTCCGTCAGGAGCGGCGCAAAGTGTCCGATGCTGGGGTGCGTTTTCGCACGCTGGAGGGGCGCGCCATCACCCCAGCGGACTGGGATTTTTTTTACCGCTGCTACCAACGCACCTATTTGGAGCACGGCAACGCACCCTACCTGAGCCGGGACTTTTTTGCCCGTCTGGCCGCGACGCAACCCGAAGATTGGGTGTTGTTTGTGGCCGAAACCACACACCCCATTGCATGCAGTTTGATAGCTGTCAACGCTGTGCCATCAATCGCTGAAGGCTCAAAATCCTCTGAAAATTTACCCCGAGTGGCCTTTGGCCGCTACTGGGGGGCGCTGGAACGGGTGGACTGCCTGCACTTTGAAGCCTGCTACTACCAACCCTTGGCCTGGTGCATGGCCCACGGCTTTGATCGCTTCGAAGGCGGGGCCCAGGGCGAACACAAAATGGCCCGCGCCCTGTTGCCGGTGCAAACCACCAGCGCGCACTGGCTGGCCCACCCGGCCTTTGCCGACGCGGTGGACCGCTACCTGCAACGCGAGGGAGAGGGAATGGCCCATTACCTGAGTGAACTGGGCGCACGTTCGCCTTTCAAGCAAGGTGGCTGAGGTACCCTCGGCCGCCATATGTCACGCACCATCTTCAACACCCCGGTGGTCAACACCGTTTTAAAAGCGTTTTCAGCGGGGTTCCTGCGGGCCACAGGTTGGCGCATAGAAGGCCAGTTGCCACCAGAAGCCGACAAAAGCGTGCTGATTGCGGCACCACACACCAGCAACTGGGATTTGCCCTACACCCTGATGGTGGCGTTTGTACTGGGTCTGCAAGTGCGCTGGATGGGCAAAAGCAGCATTTTTCGATTTCCGTTTGGCGGCGTGATGCGCTGGCTGGGCGGTATCCCGGTGAACCGCGAGCAGTCCACCAACCTGGTGGCGGCATCGGCTGACAGCATTCGCCAGGCCAAGGGACCGCTGCAGCTCATCGTGCCACCCGAGGGCACCCGCAGCAAAACGCGCTACTGGAAAACGGGTTTCTACTACATCGCGTTGGGCGCTGGCGTGCCCATTGTCATGGCCTACATGGATTACGAGCGCAAACGGAGCGGACTGGGCCCGGTCTTCACGCCCACCGGTGACATTGAGCAAGACATGCAGGACATCAAGGCTTTTTACGCCCCGTTCAAAGGCAAAAACGCCCAGCAGTTTGAGGCCTGAAGGTCAACGTGCCCGGTTGCGGGGGTAGCGCATGTATTCCACCAAGGCCTGTACCTTGGGAGGTGGCGGGGGTGAAAGCCAGCTGACCAACACCATCACGGCAAACCCCAAAGGCACGCCAAACACCCCGGCCGAGATGGGTTGAATGCCCCACCACAAGCGCACGGGTCCTTGCACGCCAAACACCTCACGCAACCACGGCTGAGTGGTCACCATGTAGTAGAAGGTGATGCCCAGTCCCGCCACCATGCCCATGGATGCCGCCAGGCCAGTGGCCCGCTTCCAGAAAATGCCCAAGGTCAATGCGGGAAAAAAGGCCGCCGCCGCAAAGGAAAACGCCGCCGAGACCAGGAACAGGATGTCGGCTGGCTTTTGCGCCGCCACATAGGCCGCGGCCAGGGCCACGACCAGCAGCAGCATTTTGGAAATGCTGACCCGGCGGGCCGTGCTGGCGTTGGGGTCGATCATTTTGTAATACAGATCGTGACTCAGTGCATTGGCAATCGTGAGCAGCAATCCGTCCGCCGTGGACAGCGCAGCGGCCAGCCCTCCGGCGGCCACCAGCCCAGAAATCACATAAGGCAAGCCCGCAATCTCGGCCGTGGCCAGGACAATGATGTCGCCCCCGATACTCATTTCATTCAACTGCAGCACGCCGTCGCGGTTGACATCGGTCAGCGTCAGCAGGCTGGGATCTACCTTGTTCCAGGCAGAAACCCACGCGGGCAAGGCATCGAACGAGGTCCCCACCAGAACGTGAAAGACCTCAAACTTCACCAGCACAGCCAATGCCGGGGCCGTGAAATACAGCAACACGATGAACACCAGCGACCAGGTGACCGACTCCCTGGCCTGCTTCACACTGGGGGTGGTGTAGTAGCGGATGAGAATGTGTGGCAATGCAGCGGTGCCAACCATAAGGCAGAACACCAGCGCCAGAAAGTTGCGGCGAGAGAGGTCAAACTCGGCCTGCTCTGCCGGGGTGCCATGGGGATCGCCACTGAACTGCTGTGCCTGAGGGGGCATGCCATTGAGTGGTCTGGACTTCACCTGCGCCTCGGCCAGCTCGTATTCCCAACGCTGCACGGCCACCAGCGGATCGCGGGGCAAGAGGGCCAACGCTTTTTCTGCGGCAACCTGCTCGGTCTGCGGTGCGCCCGATGCCTTCGTGGCCACCACCAGGGCAGCTGCCGCTGCGCGGTCGTCGGCCAGCGCACGCACCGGATCCACCAGTTTGGCGCTCAAGGCGTCAGCCCTGTCGGCGTACCACTGGCGCACCGCGAGTTCTTTGGGGTCCTGGGTGAGCGCCTTTTCTTTGAGGGTGACCTTTTCCAATTGAAAGCCATAGACCACCTGCGGCAAGGGCACACCGGTTTGTTTCACGCTCAGCCACACCACCGGCAGCATGTACGCCACGATGATGACCACGTACTGCGCCACCTGCGTCCAGGTCACCGCCCGCATCCCACCGAGAAATGAGCACACCAATATGCCCCCCAAACCCAGAAAGATGCCCAGCTCGAAGGCCACGCCCGTGAGGCGGGACGTGATCAAACCCACGCCATAAATCTGGGCCACGACGTAAGTGAAAGAACACACGATCGCAGCACCGATGCCCAACAGACGGGGCCAGTTGCCGCCGTACCGCTCACCCAAAAAATCCGGGATGGTGAACTGCCCGAACTTTCGCAGATAAGGGGCCAGAAACAAGGCCACCAGACAGTAGCCTCCGGTCCATCCCATGATGAATGCCAGACCGCTGTAGCCCGTCAGGTAGAGCGTGCCAGCCATGCCGAGGAAAGAGGCTGCCGACATCCAATCCGCGCCTGTGGCCATGCCGTTGTAGATGGCCGGCACCCGCCGACCGGCCACGTAATACTCCGCAGCATCGGTGGTCCGACTCATGATGCCAATGCCCGCGTACACCGCGACCGTGGCCAACAGGAACAGAAAACCGATCCAATCCCGAGGCAAACCCAATTGCTCAGCCAGCGCCAGAAACAGCACAAACCCGAGAAACCCCAGCGTGTACCACCCGTACACACGGTTCAACTGTCGCTTGAACCGCGCGCTGGCGGCCTCCTTCTCGCGTGCTTCATTGCCAAACATAGGGGCCTGCCACCTCAATCCTCACCCATGCCATGGGACTCGTCCAGCTGGGACATGGCCCTGGCATAAAACGCCACGATCAGCACATAGACCATCAGCGCACCTTGGGCACCGACCCAGAAACTGAAGGGCCACCCAAAAAAACTGAAGCTGAGCTCGCGGGCAAAGAAAGCGACACCAAACGTCACGGTCAACAACACGGCCATGAGGCAGGCGGTGAGGCGAAGCGTTTTGTGCCAATAGGCACGCTGATTGGGACTGGTGGCGCTCATGCCGTCTGGCTCCACACGTCACCATCTGGCAGCGATGACTCCAATGCCAAAGCCCTACGAGGAGCAAAGGACCTGAGCCGCGCCAGGCTCTGTTCGGCTTGCTGCCATTGGCCCTGCTGAACGTACAGTCTCACCAACCGCTCCAGACCATCAGGACAAAAAGGCTGCAACTCAACTTGGCGCAGCCATGCCCACTCAGCCTCTGCATAACGCCCCTGTGCACTCAACACCTCGCCCAAGCCAAACCAGGCCAAATCCATGCGGGGGGCCAGTGCCAAGGCCCGGCGAAACGCGCCCTCAGCCGAAGTCCACGCCTGGATTTGCTGGAGCGTGTAGCCCAAGTTGAAATGGTGCTTCGCCTCACCGGGCGCCAGAGTCGACAACACCCGCAGTTGCTGGGCGGCCGCCTCCCAGCGGTCAACCGCGGCCAGCAGGTGAGCACGGGTGGCCAGTGCATTCGTGGGCACTCTGACGGAATGGGCGGCCCTTTCCATCCAATGCTCCAACTCTCGTAAGGCATCCTGATGGTGTTCACGCCAAACCAAGTACCGCCAACGCCAGGCAGACAGCTGCCATGCCAGGGATTGCCAACGCCACGTCAGATGCAATGGGACACCCCGATCTGAAGACACCAGAACACCTTGGTGACTGTCAAGCCCAACCAAGCTGCGGCCAGCAGCGCAAAGGCCACCCAAGGCAGATGACGCGAGGACACCACGCGGGGTGTAATGGGTCGGACCGCTACCACCAAGGGCTGCGTGACCACGGTCAGCAACCCATACACCAGATTGCGATGACGTTCCGCCCCGGCCAGTACCGCCAACACGCCACGCCCGACCAGGCAGAGCAAGGCAATCTCGCAAACCAGCTTGGCAGCCATGATCACAACCAACATAGAAGGTAAAAGCCGTTCACAGGGGGAATATTTGCAGAACGTCGTGACCAGTTGTCAGGTTCAGACGAAAAAAACCGCACGGTCACCCGTGCGGTTCCTTTCACCCAAAGCCCCTTTGGGTTCACGTCAGTCAGCCACAGCTTCTTCCGATTTGGACTTGTCCGACTTCTTGGGCAGGGGGGAAATATCAAGCTTCACCTCTGAGCTTTCCACCCCCTTCTCATCGGACTTGGTTTCAAGATCCACCGTCAACCGCCCGCCATCCACCAAACGTCCGAACAGCAACTCATCAGCCAAGGCCCTGCGGATGGTGTCCTGAATCAAACGTTGCATGGGACGTGCGCCCATGAGCGGATCGAACCCCTTTTTGGCCAAATGCTTACGAAGTGCATCGGTGAAAGTGACCTCCACTTTCTTCTCTGCCAGCTGAGTTTCCAGTTGCAACAGAAACTTGTCCACCACACGCAGAATGATCTGCTCGTCCAGCGCCTTGAACCCCACAATGGCGTCGAGCCGGTTGCGGAACTCTGGGGTGAACAACCGTTTGATGTCGGCCATTTCGTCACCAGCCTCCCGCGGGTTGGTGAACCCGATGGTGGCTTTGTTCATGGTTTCCGCACCGGCGTTGGTCGTCATGATCAAAATGACATTGCGGAAATCGGCCTTGCGCCCGTTGTTGTCCGTCAGCGTCCCATGGTCCATGACCTGCAACAACACATTGAAAATATCAGGGTGGGCCTTCTCGATTTCATCCAGAAGCAACACACAATGCGGCTTTTTGGTGATGGCTTCCGTCAGCAATCCCCCTTGGTCAAAGCCCACGTAGCCGGGAGGCGCACCAATCAGGCGACTGACCGCATGGCGCTCCATGTACTCCGACATGTCAAAGCGAATGAGCTCAATGCCCATGATGTAGGCCAGCTGCTTGGCGGCTTCCGTTTTGCCCACGCCTGTGGGGCCACTGAACAGGAACGCCCCAATGGGCTTGTCACCTTTGCCCAGACCCGAACGCGCCATTTTCACGCTGGAAGCCAAAACATCCAGCGCTTTGTCCTGGCCGAACACCACACTTTTCAAGTCACGTTCAAGTGTCTTGAGCTTTCCGCGATCGTCATTGGAGACATTGGCAGGGGGAATGCGGGCGATTTTTGCCACGATGTCCTCTACCTCAGCCTTGCTGATGGTTTTCTTGCGCTTGGACACGGGCAGCACCCGCTGAGCGGCTCCAGCCTCGTCAATGACATCGATCGCCTTGTCGGGCAAGTGACGGTCATTGATGTATTTGGCACTCAATTCTGCGGCCGCCTGCAACGCCGCCAACGCGTACTTCACGTTGTGGTGTTCTTCAAAGCGGGATTTCAACCCTTTGAGAATATCGACCGTCTGCTCAATGGTGGGCTCCACCACATCCACCTTCTGGAAACGGCGAGACAAAGCGGCATCTTTCTCAAAAATGCCACGGTACTCGGTGAACGTCGTTGCCCCAATGCACTTCAGAGTCCCGCTGGACAGCGCCGGCTTGAGCAGATTGGATGCATCCAAGGTGCCACCAGAAGCTGCGCCAGCGCCAATCAAGGTGTGAATTTCATCGATGAACAAAACCGCATGGGGTTTGTCTTTGAGTGACTTGAGCACGCCTTTCAAGCGCTGTTCAAAGTCACCGCGATATTTTGTCCCTGCAAGAAGCGCCCCCATATCGAGTGAATACACATTGGCCTCGGCCAGCACCTCTGGAACAGAGCCTTGGGTAATGCGCCAAGCCAACCCTTCTGCAATGGCGGTCTTCCCAACCCCCGCCTCCCCCACCAGCAAGGGGTTGTTTTTGCGTCGGCGGCACAAAATCTGAATGACACGTTCCACTTCATGGTCACGTCCAATCAACGGATCGATCCGACCATCCTTGGCCATTTGGTTCAGATTCTGTGTGAACTGCTCCAGAGGCGAGGCCTTTTCATTCTTCTCAGCCCCTTCCTCGGACTCAGGCTGACTCTCTGCTGGTTTCGAAGGTTCCGGGGGATCGCTCTTGCGGATGCCATGGGCGATGAAGTTGACCACATCCAGACGCGTGACGCCCTGCTGATGCAAGTAATAGACCGCATGGGAATCTTTTTCGCCAAAAATGGCCACCAAGACATTGGCCCCCGTGACCTCCTTCTTTCCATTTCCCGTGGACTGCACATGCATGATGGCGCGCTGGATCACCCGCTGGAAACCCAGTGTGGGTTGTGTGTCCACTTCATCACTGCCTGCGACCTGAGGGGTGTTGTCTTTGATGAAATTGGCCAGGGATTTGCGCAAATCGTCGATGTTTGCAGAGCATGCACGCAGCACCTCCGCTGCACTGGGGTTGTCCAGCAAGGCGAGAAGCAAGTGCTCGACAGTGATGAATTCATGCCGCTGCTGGCGGGCCTCAACAAAGGCCATGTGCAAGCTGACTTCAAGTTCCTGGGCAATCATGGGCTTTTCCTAGGTTGGGAGAGGAGGAGGGAATGGACTGAAAGTCAGTTTGTGAAACAGGGAAATGGGGACTGGCCTGCTTTATTCAACGGGCCTCACTCAATAGGCTCATGGACACATTGAAGGGGGTGCCCGGCCTGCCGGGCGGCCCCCAGCACCTGATCCACCTTGGTGGCAGCGATGTCCTTGGGGAACACCCCACACACGCCCTTGCCTTCCAGGTGAATTTTCAACATGATTTGCGTCGCCACCTCACGGTCCTTGTTGAAGAACTCCTGAATGACCAGCACCACAAACTCCATGGGCGTGAAGTCATCGTTCAACAGCACCACTTGGTGCATTTGCGGAGGCTTGGTGCGTTGCGGGCGACGCTCCAGCACCACCGAGTCAGAGCCACCGGTTTTGCCGGGGGCAGGTGTGGTCTTGGGTATTTTCGTGGCCATGCGATCCATTCTAGCCAGCGATCGACCACCCTGTGTCGCAGTCAACCAGTGATGCAAAAAAACAAAAGTCGCCGCAGCAGATTGCCACGGCGACTGACTGGATGCACCCCGTCGCGCGGCCTTGCCCAGGCTCACATGTGATCGATCATGACCTGGCCGAAGCCAGAGCAACTCACCTGCTCCGCCCCAGCCATCAAGCGGGCAAAGTCGTAGGTCACCCTCTTGCTGGCAATCGCTTTTTCGATGGATCGGAGGATCAAGTCCGCCGCCTCAATCCAACCCATGTGACGCAACATCATCTCAGCCGACAGAATTTCAGAGCCAGGATTCACATAATCCATGCCTGCATACTTGGGTGCCGTTCCATGTGTGGCTTCAAACATGGCAACGGTGTCACTCAAATTGGCGCCTGGCGCAATGCCAATGCCCCCCACCTGGGCTGCGAGAGCGTCAGAGATGTAGTCACCATTGAGGTTCAGGGTGGCCACCACGCTGTACTCTGCGGGCCGCAACAGAATTTGCTGTAAAAATGCATCGGCGATGCTGTCTTTGATGACAATGTCTTTTCCCGTTTTGGGATTCTTCACTTTACACCAAGGCCCGCCGTCAATCAGTTCCCCGCCGAACTCGTTTCGAGCCAAGGCGTAAGCCCAGTCACGGAAACCACCCTCCGTGTATTTCATGATATTTCCCTTGTGAACAATCGTCACATTGGGTTTGTGGTTGTCGATGGCATATTGAATGGCTTTGCGCATCAGGCGCTCTGTGCCCTCGCGAGAAACCGGTTTGACACCGATGCCTGAAGTCTCAGGAAAGCGAATTTTCGTAACCCCCATCTCTTCCTTCAGAAATTTGATGAGCTTCTTCGCCTTATCGCTCCCGGCTTGGTACTCGATGCCCGCGTAAATGTCTTCCGAGTTCTCCCGGAAGATGACCATATTCGTCTTGTGGGGCTCCTTGAGGGGGCTCGGCACCCCCTTGAAATACCGCACTGGCCGCAAACACACATAGAGGTCAAGCTCTTGACGCAACGCGACATTCAGCGAGCGAATGCCACCGCCCACAGGCGTTGTGAGCGGGCCTTTGATGGAAACCACGCAGTCACGCACCGCATCTAGGGTCTCATCAGGAAGCCAAACGTCGGGGCCGTAGACCTGCGTGGATTTTTCTCCCGCATAAACCTCCATCCAATGGATTCTTTTTCGACCACCGTATGCTTTTTCAACCGCCGCATCGACCACTCTCAACATCACAGGGGTGATGTCCACCCCCGTTCCATCCCCTTCAATATAGGGAATGATCGGCTCATCGGGCACATTGAGAGACATGTCCGCGTTGACGGTGATTTTCTGACCCTGTGAAGGAACTTGGATGTGCTGATACATGGAATAGGGTCTCCGGGCAATGTATTGGATGAAAGACGAACCGAATCGTGAAAACGACAACTGCCCCATTGAACAGGTGTGATAGCTGCCATGGCTTTCAAATTTTATTCTCGCTCCCCAGGCGGAACGCAGATTTGAGATCCCGCACAATTCGCACAAACCACTCCCCTTAAGTCTGAAATGAACCGTCTGTTTCCTCGACTGTGCCTACTGCTCGTCACCTGCTCCACCCAGGCATGGGCTCAGTCACAAGCGCAACTCCATTTGCCACGGGTGACTTTGAATGCAGGCATGCACCTGATACAGGCGCAAGTGGCTACAACCTCAGAACAGCGCAACGTTGGCCTGATGCACCGACAGGAAATGCCAGCCAATGAGGGCATGCTCTTCGTTTTCGAGCAGTCAGCAGGTCAATGCTTCTGGATGAAAAACACCCAGCTACCGCTGACCGCAGCATTTGTGGCGGACGACGGGACCATCGTGAATATGGCTGACATGAAGCCCCAAACCCTGGACTCTCACTGCTCCAGCAAACCTGTGAGATATGTGCTGGAAATGCACCAAGGCTGGTTCGGCAAACGGGGCATTCGACCCGGCAGCAAATTGGGAGGCCAACCATTTGAAACGACCAAGGTCACACAGTAGCCTTGGGACATAAAAAAGCCCGCACAGCATATGCTGTGCGGGCTTCCTGGTCTCCACCCGGAAGGCAGAAACGTTCTTCAATCACGCCATCAGGATTGCGCTGACGCCAGCACCCCGTTCAGTGTCTGGCTGGGCCGCATCACTGCTGCGAGTTTTTCAACGTCAGGCATGTAATAGCCACCGATATCCACGGGTTTGCCCTGCACATCGGTCAATTCAGCCACGATGACCTGCTCGTTTTCCTTCAACTGCTTGGCCAACGGCACAAACTGACTCGCCAAATCAGCGTCCTCCGTTTGAGCAGCAAGCTCCTGCGCCCAATACATCGCCAGATAAAACTGGCTGCCGCGGTTGTCCAACTGACCGGTTTTGGGGCTGGGGTTTTTGTTGTTATCCAAGAGTTTCCCGGTGGCGGCATCCAGCGCCTTGGCCAACACCACTGCCTTCTTGTTGGCTGTTTTCAAGCCCAGGTCCTCAAGACTCACAGCCAAAGCCAAGAATTCCCCGAGGGAATCCCAGCGCAAGTGATTTTCCTCGACCAACTGCTGCACGTGCTTGGGTGCTGAGCCTCCAGCGCCGGTTTCGTACATACCGCCACCAGCCATCAGCGGCACAATCGACAGCATCTTCGCACTGGTCCCCAGCTCCATGATCGGGAACAGGTCCGTGAGGTAGTCGCGCAGGATGTTGCCGGTGGCACTGATGGTGTCCTGGCCACGAATCACACGCTCCAATGTGTATCGCATGGCCCTGACTTGGCTCATGATCTGAATGTCCAAGCCAGCGGTGTTGTGCTCGTGCAGGTACATCTTGACTTTGGTGATCAGCTGTGCTTCGTGCGGACGGTACTGATCCAGCCAAAACACCACCGGCATACCGGAATTGCGCGCACGATTCACGGCCAACTTGACCCAGTCACGAATGGCAGCATCCTTGCATTGACACATGCGCCAGATGTCGCCAGCTTCCACATCCTGGCTCATCAGCACTTCACCAGTGTTGATGTCGGTGATATTGGCCACGCCGTCTTCCGGGATTTCAAAGGTCTTATCGTGCGACCCGTATTCTTCGGCCTGCTGAGCCATCAGGCCCACGTTGGGCACAGTGCCCATGGTCTTGGGGTCAAAGGCGCCGTGCCATTTGCAGAAGTTGATCATCTCCTGGTAAATGCGGGCGAAAGTGGACTCGGGCATCACGGCCTTCACATCCTTCAGGCGGCCATCAGCCCCCCACATCTTGCCGCCGTTTCGGATCATGGCAGGCATAGAGGCATCCACGATCACGTCGTTGGGCGAGTGGAAGTTCGTGATGCCCTTGGCCGAATCCACCATGGCCAGTTCGGGGCGGTGCTCATGACAAGCGTGCAGGTCGCGTTTGATTTCGTCGCGTTGACTTTGCGGCAAGGCTTCAATTTTGGTGTACAGGTCCACCATGCCGTTGTTGACGTTGACACCCAGTTCCTCGAAAGTCTTGGCGTGTTTTTCAAACGCTTCTTTGTAGAAGATCTTCACACAGTGGCCAAACACGATGGGGTGAGATACCTTCATCATGGTGGCCTTGACGTGAAGTGAAAACATCACACCCGTTTTGCGGGCGTCTTCAATTTCCTTCTCGTAGAAAGCCAGAAGGGCTTTTTTGCTCATGAACATGCTGTCGATGACCTCGCGGTCCAGCAGCGATACCTTGGGCTTCAACACAATGGTCTGACCGCTCTTGGTGAGCAACTCCATCTTCACATCGCGGGCCTTGTCCAACGTCATGGACTTTTCACCGTGGTAGAAGTCTCCATGGTGCATGTGCGACACGTGCGAGCGGGATGCTTGGCTCCAGTCGGCCATGCTGTGCGGGTTCTTGCGGGCGTATTCCTTGACCGCTTTGGGCGCACGACGATCAGAGTTGCCTTCACGCAGCACAGGGTTCACGGCACTGCCAATGCACTTGTTGTATCGCGCACGAATGTCCTTCTCTTCGTCGGTCTTTGGGCTCTCCGGGAAATCGGGAATCTTGTATCCCTTGTCCTGCAACTCCTTGATGGCAGCCTTGAGCTGGGCCACCGACGCGCTGATGTTGGGCAGCTTGATGATGTTGGCCTCGGGTTTGAGCGTCAACTTGCCCAATTCGGCCAAGTGATCTGGGACCCGCTGCTCTTCGGTGAGGAAGTCGGGGAATTGTCCGAGGATACGACCGGCCACCGAAATGTCACTGGTCTCCACCTTCACACCGGCCGGGGCCGCAAACGTGCGGACGATAGGCAAGAAAGAACTGGTGGCCAGCAACGGGGCTTCGTCGGTCAGGGTGTAAATGATGGTGGGTGATGAACTGGACATGGTTTGGCTCCGTTGATCGTTGTAGGTAATCCTCTGACCTGCTAGAGGTCAGCCGAATCGGTGGATCGTGGGCAATTTTGCTTTCAATGCTCTGACCCAAACTTCATTTTTTGAAGTGAAATTTCACAATTTGAAAATTTTTGGAAAATTTTTGACTTTTTTTGAGTTCGTTCGGACCAATATCGCCGTGCACGGCCACAAACGACCAAAAAAAAGCCCGGAGGAAACCCCGGGCTGTTCCGTGTGCCAGGCGCAACGCCTGACGCATCAAGCGAAGTTGGCTTCAGCAAAAGTCCAATTCACCAATTTGTCCAGGAAAGTTTCCACAAACTTGGGACGCAGGTTGCGGTAGTCGATGTAGTAGGCATGCTCCCACACATCCACTGTCAGCAACGCTGTGTCAGCAGTGGTAAGCGGCGTGCCAGCGGCACCGGTGTTCACAATGTCCACGCTGCCATCGGCCTTCTTCACCAGCCATGTCCAGCCTGAGCCGAAGTTGCCCACGGCGCTCTTGACAAAGGCTTCTTTGAACGCGGTGTAGCTGCCCCACTTGGCATTGATGGCAGCCGCCAGTGCGCCGGTGGGTTCACCGCCGCCATTGGGCTTCATGCAGTTCCAGAAAAAAGTGTGGTTCCAGATCTGGGCGGCGTTGTTGTAGATGCCACCACTGGAGGTCTTGACGATGTCCTCCAGTGTTTTGCTCTCGAATTCGGTGCCTTTTTGCAGATTGTTCAGGTTGACCACATAGGCGTTGTGGTGCTTGCCGTGGTGAAACTCCAAGGTCTCCTGGCTGTAGTGAGGAGCCAGTGCGTCGATGGCATAGGGCAATGCGGGCAAGGTGTGTTCCATGGTGTCCTCTCGTGGGTGTGTGAAATGGATTGAAATTCCTGTCGTCGGTGAGCGCCGATCGGTCACGCATTGTAGGAAGCGATGGCACTTTCGTCAGAGCACGGTCAAATCGACCTCTCCGTCCGCAAGGCTTGCCCGCAGGGATTGCCCCGAATAGGTCTGGGCCACCTGGGTCACGGGCCGTCCTTGGGCATCGCTCAGCCAGGCGTAGCCCCGTTGCAACACCACACGAGGGTCCAACGCACCGAGGGCCGCCTCACAACGGGCCAGTCTTTGCCATTCCCGCTCCAAAGAGCGAGAAAATTTCTCAATCAAATTGGCTTCTAACGCTTTCCTGTTCTGCGCTCGCAGCTGCAAATTTTTCTCCATGGCTTTTTGCAAGCGATAACCCAGTGTCACCCACCGCTGACGCTGCTGAGCCACCCGATCGGAGGGGCGGGAAAGGCGTTGCGCCACCCTGTCAAGGCGTTGGTTCTGGGTGTCCAGCCGCCCATGCACCGTGTCTTGCAGACGTAGTGCATACCCAGCCAATGCCCCCAAGGCAGTGCCCCGGTCGGTGGCACAAAGCTCCGCTGCGGCAGTGGGCGTGGGCGCACGCAGATCGGACACAAAGTCGGCAATCGTGAAATCGGTTTCGTGGCCCACTCCAGAGACCACTGGCATGGGGGCATCGGCCAGGGTTCGGGCCAGCGCCTCGCTGTTGAAAGCCCAGAGGTCTTCCAGAGAGCCGCCGCCTCGCACCAACAAAAGCACCTGAGGGTGGCCGGTGGCGGCGTGCTGCGCATAGGCCGCATCCAGCGCCGCGCACAACTCGCCAGGGGCTTGGGCCCCCTGAACGGCTGCGGGAAACAGGGTCACGGGAATGTGGGGGACGCGACGCGCCAGCGTGGTGGCCACATCCCGCAACGCCGCTGCCCCCAGAGATGTGACCAGCCCCAACGATTGGGGCATGGCAGGCAATGGCCTTTTGCAAGCCGCGTCGAACAATCCCTGACTTTCCAGCCGTGCCTTGAGCTGCATGAATTGCTCGAACAGACTGCCTTGTCCGGCCTGACGCAGGCCATCCACAATCAGTTGCAAATCGCCCCGGGGTCCATACACATCCAGCTTGCCCAGCACCTCGACCCGATCACCATCGCGTGGCACAAAGCCCAGGCTTGACGCCGCACGGCGAAACATGGCGCAGCGCACCTGGCCCTCAGCATCCTTGAGCGAAAAGTAGCAGTGACCACTCGCAGCACGCGAAAAGCCGGAAATTTCGCCACGCACCTGCACGGGATTGAAGCGCACGGCCAGGGTGTCTGCCACGGCCCGCATCAGAGGCCCGACGCCCCAGATGGGAGGCGACTCCATCCGGGTCGGCATTGCGGTGCTCACACCAGCCCTCGGGAATCGTTGCCTCGGTTTTTGAAGCACAGGTCACAGGCCCCACAAGCCCCCGTGGCAAACAGGTGTCCACAGAAAACAGAAAGCAGCCATTGCCCGTGCTTCGGAAGCGGTAGCACATCCCGTAGTGCATAAGCTATTGTTTTTAAAGCATTTTTCACTGCCTGATTTTTAACCAATCTGTTCAAAGCCACGCCAGATGCGGTTTTGAAGGGGTTGTTGGGGAGGTTTTTCACAAAGTTATCCACAGAATTTGTGGGTGATGTGGGCAAATTGAGCGCAGGCCCCGGCACCGGCATGTAAGCCATAATCCAAGGCTGTTTGTCGAGCTCGGAGCCCGTTTTGCTGACCATCATACAAGCCGCTGGCTGGCCCATTTGGCCACTGATTGCCTGCTCCATCCTGGGTCTGGCGCTGGTCATTGAGCGCTTTGTCAGCCTGAAAACCGCCCTCGTTCTGCCTCCCACGCTGCTGGACGAGGCCATCGCAGTGTCCCCTCATCGCGTCCCCGCCCCAGATGTCGTGGAACAGCTGTCCCAAAACTCCGCATTGGGCGAGGTATTGGCCGCTGGCTTCAGGGAGCTGGGCCACCACCCCAAAAGCACGGAAGCCGACTTGCGGGCAGCTTTGGAGGGCAAAGGCCGCGAGGTGGCAGCACGCCTGCAGCGTTACCTGGGAGCCCTGGCCACCGTCGCTTCGGCCGCTCCTTTGCTGGGTTTGTTGGGCACCGTCATTGGCATGATCGAGATATTCGGATCCCAGGCAGGCGACGGTGGCGTCGGCACAGGCAACCCGGCGCAACTGGCCCAAGGTATCTCCATCGCGCTCTACAACACCGCTTTCGGGTTGATGGTGGCCATCCCAGCCCTCATCTTCTGGCGCTATTTCCGGGCAAAAGTGGACGCGTACCTGCTGGGCATGGAGCTGGCAGCCGAACGCTTCCTTCGCCATCTGATGCGCTTGCGCGGCTGAAGCACCATGAACTTCCGTCCCGGTTCGCGCGACGAACCCGAAATCAACCTCATCCCGTTCATCGACGTGCTGCTGGTGGTGCTGATTTTCTTGATGCTCTCCACCACTTACAGCAAATACACTGAGTTGCAGGTGCGCCTGCCCGTGGCCGATGCCGACCAGACCAGCTCCCGCCCCACCGAGGTGCTCATATCGGTATCGGCTGACGGGCGCTACGCCGTCAATGGATCGGTGGTTGAGACAGGAAACGTGCCCTCGCTGGCACAAGCCATGGCAGAAGCGGCCAAAGGCGATGACAACAGCGTGGTGGTCATCAATGCCGACGCCGCAGCCAGCCACCAAGCCGTCGTCAGCGTGATGGATGCAGCCCGCCGCACGGGCCTGGCGCACATTGCATTTGCCACCCAGACCACATCCGGCGCGGGAACCACGGCTCCTGGCAAGGTCGCCCACTGAGCTGCCTCCTCTCAGCCCCAGGCTGAAGGCTGTCCATGCCAGCTTCCATACCCCAAGCCCCCGCCTGGCAGCCCCACTGGCACACCCGGCTGGCCGACATCTGGCTGCGCCGGGGTTGGCAAGCCCGGCTGCTGTGGCCTCTGTCACTTGTTTATGGCTTGCTCGTGCGTGCCCGCTTTGCGGCTTATCGCCGAGGATGGCTGCGCCAGGTGCGGTTGCCGGTACCAGTCATCGTCGTGGGCAATGTGGTGGTGGGCGGCGCCGGCAAAACCCCCACGGTGGTCGCCATCGTGAAGCACCTGAAACAGCACGGCCACCGGCCTGCGGTGGTCTCGCGAGGGCATGGCCGTCGCCCATTGCAGGCGAACGGGCCCCTGCCCAGGGTGATGCCGGTGCAGCCTGACACACCCCCACACGCCTCGGGGGACGAACCTGCGCTCATCCGCCTGGCCACCGGCGTTCCCGTGTATGTGGGCCGAAAAAGAGCAGAAGTCGGCCAAGCGCTGCTGCGAGCGCACCCTGACACCACCGTATTGGTGTGTGATGACGGGCTGCAGCACCTCGCCCTGCACGCCGATGTGGCGGTGGCCGTTTTTGACGAACGAAGTACGGGCAATGGCTGGCTGCTGCCCGCCGGGCTGCTTCGAGAACCCTGGCCAAACGCCGTGGGACGCCAAGTGGATCTCGTGCTTCAGGCACTACCAGCCCCTCTCCTTGCCACCGTCGTCCCCTGCCCCACCACCGTGCCGTCCTTCACAGCCCGCAAAAGCCTGGCCCGCCATGCGATCTCGCTGGATGGAAACCCGCTACCTCTGCCCAGTCTGCCCTCCCAAGGGCTCACAGCGTTGGCAGGCATCGCCAAGCCCCAAGCTTTCTTCGATATGCTGGCCCGGGCAGGGGTGGGTTTCTACCGCACCATGCACTTGGCTGATCATCAAGACTTTGAGGCCATGATTGACAACAATGAATTCATTTCTGTATTGCGTAAAGGCCTTGTTTGTACGGAAAAAGATGCCATCAAACTTTTCCCCTTGATCCGGCAACGGACAGACTTGGCAAACCAAGTGTCCGTGTGGAGTGTTCCGCTTGACTTCACCCCTGAGCCAGCCTTTTTTGCGGCACTGACCGAACGGCTATCATCAAAAAATGGACACCAAACTGCTTGAACTGCTGGTCTGCCCCGTCACCAAGGGGCCTTTGCGCATGGGCGCTGACCGCACCGAACTGCTGTCGCGCAGTGCCCGCTTGGCCTACCCCATCCGAGATGGCATCCCCATCCTGCTGGAGCAAGAAGCCCGTACGCTGACAGACGACGAACTGGAACGCCTGCACCAGCCGACCCCAGGACCTCAACCCGTATGAACGCCGCAACCGCCCTGCCCCCTGTGCAGGCAGCCTTCTGGGTATTGATCCCTGCCCGGTTAGCCTCCAGCCGCCTGCCCGACAAACCCCTGGCCGACATAGGTGGCCTGCCCATGGTGGTACGCGTGGCGCACCAGGCCTCGCAAAGCCGGGCCTTGGCCTGTGTGGTGGCCACCGATCATGAGCGCATTGCCCAAACCTGTCAGGCACATGGCGTGCGCAGCGTCATGACCGATGCAAGCCATCCGTCGGGCAGTGATCGCTTGGCACAGGCCTGCGATCTGCTGGCGCTGCCAGACGATGCTGTCGTGGTCAATGTCCAAGGCGATGAGCCCTTGATTCCACCAGAGCTCATCAATGCCGTGGCAGACACCTTGTACGCCCACCCCAACTGCGTGATGTCCACCGCAGCCCACCCCATCCACCACGTGGACGACTTTCTCAACCCCAATGTGGTCAAGGTCGTCACCAATCAGGTAAGCCACGCGTTGTATTTCAGCCGGGCCCCGATCGCTTGGTGGCGAGACGGCATGGCGAGCTGCACGACAGGTTTGCCCCCGACCGTCCTGCCGAACCCACTACCGCTGCGCCATGTGGGCATTTACGCCTACCGAGTGGGCTTTCTGCGCCGCTTTCCCTTGCTGTCCCAAAGCCCACTGGAGCAAGTGGAGGCATTGGAACAATTGCGCGTGTTGTGGCACGGCGAGCACATTGCGGTGCACATCACACCCACGGCACCGGCCACTGGTGTGGACACGCCTTCCGACTTGGCCCGTGTTCGCGCCCTTTTTCAGTGACCGAAGGACAACGACCAAGTCCCTGCAGCAACGAGTAAGGCAGACTGGGTAGTCTGCGTGCTATCCTGAACGGGTGAGGCCCAGTGCCTGAGCCGCGTTCGGTGGGTACAACAGACACCCCCATGCGCATCCACCCCGAGACAACGGCACTGCATCCTCTGCGGTGCCTGCCAATTTGAAACTTGTAAAAGGACCGTCATGAGACTGATTCTGTTGGGCGCACCCGGCGCTGGAAAAGGCACCCAGGCCACCTTCATTTGCCAGAAGTTCGGCATACCCCAGATCTCCACCGGCGACATGTTGCGCGCCGCCGTCAAGGCCGGAACCCCTTTGGGTCTGGAAGCCAAAGCCGTGATGGCGTCTGGCGGTCTGGTCAGTGACGATCTCATCATCAACCTGGTGAAAGAACGCATTGCACAGGACGACTGCGCCAACGGGTTCCTGTTCGACGGCTTCCCCCGCACCATCCCCCAGGCCGATGCCATGAAAGCCGCAGGGGTCAAACTGGACTATGTGCTGGAAATCGACGTCCCCTTCGACGCCATCATTGAACGCATGAGCGGTCGTCGCTCACACCCCGCCTCGGGTCGAACCTACCACGTCAAATTCAACCCCCCAAAAACCGAGGGGATTGACGATGTGACCGGTGAGCCCTTGGTGCAGCGCGACGATGACAAAGAAGAAACCGTCAAAAAGCGCTTGGATGTGTACAGCGCCCAAACCCGACCTCTGGTGGACTATTACAGCCAATGGGCCGCCAACGAGCCTGCAGCCGCACCACAATACCGCGCCATCAGCGGCACAGGCTCCGTGGAGGAAATCACCACACGGGCTTTCGCCGCACTGAGCAGCTGAGCAGCTGAGCAGCTGAGCAGCTGAGCTGCTGAGCTGCTGAGCTGCTGAGCACGCCAAGCATTAGCGCGAAAAGCCCCGTCTCCGGGGCTTTTTTCATGGTAAATCGGTTGTGGTAGACCGCCACTCAAGGACAAGTTTGACCCGCTTGCTGCAAGCCCCACAACCCCAACGACATGGCCACACGCGCTTTGACGGGTGACAGCGGCACAGCCGGGGGCCACACCTCGTGAGGCCCTGGCACCACTTGGCCCAGAACGCATCGCGTGCTGCGCCACACTTTCACACCCACCGAACGGGCCCGGACCAAACCTTCCATCAGGCTTGTATGAACGGTTCCATTGCCCGTTCCTGCCACCACCAACCCAGCCAGAGGGGGCACCCCAGGCAGGGGCAACAGCAATGCATCCACCACCGCGCTGCTGGCCCCTGCATGGCTGATGGCCAGCTCCACCCTGGGCCACGCACCGCCGTCAAGTTGCGCGACTTCACCCAACGCAACTCGTATGGCAGCCGAATCCATCCCATCAATCGATAAATAGCTTTTTGATAGATTTTTTCTGAACCACCGAACGCGCCCCTCCTCGACACAGGCCACAGGTCCTGAATCACCCGAACTGAAAGCATCCACCCGATAGGTGTGCACCTTGGTCACCAAATCTGCCGCATGGACCCAGCCAGCAGCCACCACACACACACCTTGCGCCTGAGAATCGAGTGCCACACACAACGCGTCCAGCAAATTCTGAGGACCATCAGGCACCAGCGCCGAGGCCGGGCGCATCGCGCAGGTCAACACCACAGGCTTGGAGCACACCATCACCTGTGACAAAAAAAACGCCGTTTCCTCCAGTGTATCGGTGCCATGGGTCACCACCACGGCCCTCACGTCAGGGTCGTTCATTCCCGCCTGAACCGCCCTTGCCAGCCGCCACCAGATTGCCGTGTCCATGTCCTTGCTGTCAACCTGCGCCACTTGCACGAGGTCCCACTGCCATTCGGCCATCCACGGTGCCACGGCCTTCAACGGCGCCAGCAATTCATGCACTGGCACTTCGCCCGCCTTGTAGCCGACATTGTCTCCAGCCGCCTCCGCGCGACCCGCGATGGTGCCACCGGTACCCAAAATCAACACTTTTCGATTTGCCACTTGCAGCCTCAAAAAAACTGGGTAAAAATACAGTTACTGGATAAGAAACCAGTAACCAGATCACTCACGCCAAACCCGAAAGCCTGCCATGCAAGATGCCGCACAGTTTCCCCCAAAACTGACCGACCGCCAGAAGCAGATTCTGGAGCTCATTCAGCTCACCGTGGCACGCACCGGCGCACCGCCCACCAGAGCAGAAATCGCGAGTGCTCTGGGCTTCAAATCGGCCAATGCCGCCGAAGAGCACCTTCAGGCCCTGGCCCGGAAAGGGGCTATCGAGTTGGTCAGTGGCACGTCACGTGGCATCCGGCTCAAAACCGAGACACTCCGATCCATCCACGAAAATCGGTTGCACCAGCTGACATTGCCCGTGCAAAGTTTGATGCAATTGGCGCTGCCGCTGGTGGGGCGTGTCGCCGCAGGTTCGCCCATCCTTGCTCAAGAGCACGTGGACCAAACCTATCACCTTGAAAGCAGTCTGTTCCAACGCAAGCCCGATTACCTGCTCAAAGTTCGTGGCATGTCCATGCGTGATGCCGGGATCATGGACGGCGACCTCCTCGCCGTCCAAGTCACCAAAGACGTGAAAAACGGCCAGATCGTGGTGGCCCGTCTCGGTGAGGATGTCACCGTCAAACGCTTCTGGCGTGGAGCCAATGGCATTGAGTTGCACGCCGAAAACCCCGACTTCAAGACCATTTACGTCGCACCCGAAGAACTGTTCGAAATCGAAGGCCTGGCCGTTGGACTGATCCGGAACACCATGCTGATGTAGACCGCGCAGCCATTTCGGTAACAACATTCGCCCTTTCGCCTCAACCCATTCAGCCTTGTGGCAAACAAGGTCGGCCAAGGCTTTACCCGCCTTCCTGGCCACGTCATCTGTTTCAACGGAGTCACATCATGGGATTTTTCGCACGTTTTCCAGAGGTTTTCCGCTCCATCGGCAATCCATGGCGGAGCCGCTCCATTGTGTTGCCACCGTTGGCCGAAACGCGATCTGTCGCGGAGCCTCCTGGCGCAAACATCGCCGCATCGCCCCCGGAAATCCTCTGCAAAACGCACACACAGGAGCCGAAGCTCAGGACCATTTGCAGCACATCCGACTGCCGTGCAGGGTCCCGAGCCAAATCCGTCAGAATGGTCATTTCGGGCCGCATGGCAGATGTGTGCGCTGAACTTGATCGACTGGTTGCCCTTGAAGCACAGCCCACCCTGCATTGACAGTTGCAACCGACTGGCCCAGGCCCGCTTGGGGTCATACCGCTGCGGTGCACAATAGCCGCATGAACATTGTGATCCTGGACGACTACCAAGACGCCGTCCGCAAACTTGACTGCGCATCCAAGCTCGACGCCTACCCAGCCAAAGTCTTTACCAACACGGTCAAGGGAGTTGGGCAGCTTTCCATTCGACTGCGGGATGCGGACATCCTGGTATTGATACGTGAACGCACCCCCATCACCCGACAGCTGGTCGAAAAGCTACCCAAGCTGAAGCTCATTGCCCAAACGGGCCGCGTTGGCAACCACATTGACGTGGGCGCATGCACCGAACGGGGTGTGGCTGTTGCCGAAGGCGTCGGCTCACCGGTCGCGCCTGCAGAGTTGACCTGGGCCCTCATCATGGCGGCCATGCGCCGCCTTCCCCAATACATTGCCAGTCTCAAGCACGGGGCATGGCAACAATCCGGTCTCAAGTCTCAGTCCATGCCCGTCAATTTCGGACTGGGATCCGCCTTGAAGGGCAAAACACTGGGCATTTGGAGCTACGGGAAAATTGGCAGCTTGGTTGCGGGTTACGGTCGGGCATTTGGCATGCGTGTGCTCATCTGGGGCAGCGACGATGCCCGCCAACGGGGTCGTATGGATGGATTTGAAACCGCCAGTTCCAAAGAAGAATTGTTTGAAACCAGCGATGTGTTGAGTTTGCACTTGCGTCTGGCTGACAACACCGAAGGCTGCGTCTCGCTTGACGACCTGTCACGAATGAAACCCACAAGTTTGCTCGTTAACACGTCACGTGCCGAATTGATTCAACCCGATGCTTTGCTGGCAGCCCTCAACCGTGGTCGACCAGGAATGGCCGCTGTGGATGTGTTCGAGTCTGAACCCATACTGCAAGGCCATGCGTTGCTGAGACTGGAAAACTGTATTTGCACGCCACACATCGGCTATGTGGAGCGCGACAGTTACGAAACCTATTTCAGCGCTGCGTTCGACAACGTTGCCAACTTCATCAAAGGCACTCCCACCAACATCGTGAACCCGGGTGCATTGCAAATGCGAAGTCGACTCAACTGAACCGAACCCAAACTGTCGAGAAATCCAGGAAGTGTGCTTAAACAGGCTTGCCTGACTTCTTGATGGTGAAGGTTTCCGGGCCTCCCAACAAAGAAAAATCCAAATCCAGTATCGGAGCAGCGGGTGTCGAAAATGGCTTGGTGGAATCACCCAGCGTGGCCACCGGCTCTGGAGGCAGCACGGCGTTGACGTGCTCGGGTTTGGCAGCAAACTCGTCCAAGCTCAAATCCAGATCAAGACCGACCCGGTGGAAAACATCCGCAGCCGCCAAGGCGTCATCTTCGTGCTGAAGGGTGATTTCGTCGTCAACCAGTGACTCTGGCACATCAGCAGAAAAGCCCCCTCCCGACGCAAAACGGGCCACAGCTGGGGTCATGGTGACTGGCAATGGCTGCATGGTGGTCGAGCCAAAGCCTGAGTCCGGGCCCCCAACAGAAGGCGGCGAGGTTGCAGGGGCCATTTCAGCCACTCCGGGCTGACCCTCATCGGCATGGTTGCTCTCGATCACCTCGCGGGCAATTCCATACAGGAGCAGAAGGTCCCGGTATGCCTCCAGATCAAAGGACTCCGTTTGTCCGTCAGCCCTGGGGCCAAAAATGGAACGCTCAATCAGTTGCAACACGGCAGGTTGAGGCCAGAGGGCTTGAATGCGGCTCAACGCGGACTCATAGCGCTCCAAACCTCTGCGCGACGTGGAGTACCCCTTGAAGTCCGGCGCGCTGCCATTGAACCGTTGGTTGAATTCGGCACGCAAGGACTCGTAATCATCACGGCGCCCCAGCTCGTGATAGAGCTTCAACAAATCCAAGTAGCCCAAAGGACTGGCCGTCTCACTGTCAGACAAGTGGGCTTTCAGCACTTCAATGGCCTGATCGGCTTGCCCCATGGAAATGAAGAATTCCACCTGCTGCTGCAGATCGAACAACTCCTCCGTGGCCACCGAGCGTCCCCCCTCAAACAGCACACTGTGCGAAAAACCTGACGGGGCTTGAGAAGGACCGGCCTCCTTCTTGGGGAAGGCCGCAGATGGGGCCGCAGCTGGCCATGAGTCTTCCGGCATCAGCGTGTCAACATCAATGTCCAGCGCAACCCCGCTCTTGAGTGCCTTCTTGTTGTCTTGGGACTCGACCTTCGACCTGGCACGAAGCCGCTCAAGGAATCCCACTTTGACCGGTTCTGGGAGTGTCGAGTCCTCGGCAGAACGTGTCGCCGAGCGCATCTTCCACCAGGGTGGGGGTTGCGATGTGATGTTGTCCCGTTGGCGCCTCCACAACAACGCCAACCCCAGCAGCGACGCCACCAGTGCAGCCAACACCCCCAAAAACACGGGGTTGGTGTAGCGACTGTCTTGCTCTTCGATCAATTGCGCCTGCGCTGCCTGCGCCGCTTGCTGCGCTGCGATCAGTTCGACCCTGATCTTGGCAGACCCCGCATCGGAGGACTGGGCCTTGAGCGCGTTGGCCGCCAGTTGTTCGGGGCTCTCGTTCAGCGTTTGCCACAGCAGGCGTGCGGCCTGGCGACGCTGCTCCAAGTCAGCGTTCTCTTCCGACTCCACAGGCGCATCCACCGTCAGACGCAAGGCCGGTTGGAGTTGACTGGCCTCAGCCAACAGCTCCAACGGGTCCAACCTCAACCGCGCACTTTCTGCCACGGGCACAGAGGGATGCTTGGCTTCGTCAGCCTTGACCGCGCGGTGAGCATCAGGCCGTTGGCTCGCGCGATCGGACCGAACCGACCGAGTCAGTGGCAACGGGTCGCGAGCCACAGGTCTTGACGCTCCCGACGGCCCCGGTGTGGCAGGCACGGCCGACACCACCGCAGGCGCAGTCGGTTTGAGGGGCGCAGCAGAGGGAACGCTGGCAGGTGCCAGATCTGCCAGCAGCACATAGGAGCGCGTGAGGCGCTGGCCACATCCCACTTGCAACTCGATGCGCGCAAAGGTTTCAGTCAAAGGAGAGGCCGTCTGCACGCGCACTGACGGGGCCAAAGCCGGTGTGCCGACCACGGTGGAGCGAACAGCGCTGCCGGACACCGCGTCATCCGCAAAAAAAACTTGCGCAGACGCACAGACGTCAGCAGAGGACTCACCTTCACCCAACGTCAACGGAATGGTGACATCCAATGGCCGGCCGATCAGCGCTTGCCCATGGATGGAGCCCAGCGACAACGCTGAACAACCCATACTGGCCAACAAGAGCCCTCCGCCCAACCAGACCTGACGCACCATAAGATCCCATTTCCGTATTGCATAACATTCTGTCACAGCTGGCATAGTTGCCACTTTTTGGACAAATCAAAGCGTATGTTTTCTGCATTTCACCGCGTCGGAATCGTCGGCGCAGGGGCCATGGGGCGCGGCATCGCGCAAATTGCGGCGCAAGCCGGTTGCGAAGTGTGGCTGCTCGATGCCCAGCAAGCTGCGCTGGCGGCGGCGATGGAACAACTTCACGGCCAGTGGAGCAAGCTGCAAGCCAAAGGCAAGGTGACCGCCGAGCAGCGGTCCGAATGGACCACGAAGCTGCACACCACCACCGATCTAAGTTCCCTGGCGAGCTGCGACCTGGTGGTGGAGGCCATCGTGGAGAACCTGGAAGTGAAGCGCCAGCTCATGCGCGAGCTCGACACCTTGCTGGCCCCAGACGCCGTGCTGGTCAGCAACACATCATCGCTGTCCATCACCGCCATCGCGGCGGGCTTGCCAGGCCAGTCACGGGTGGCAGGCCTTCACTTCTTCAACCCGGTGCCCCTGATGAAAGTGGTGGAGGTGGTACCAGGACTCAACACCCGCCCCGACGTGGTGCAGCGCCTGTGTGCACAGGCACGGGCCATGGGCCACACCCCTGTGGTGGCCAAAGACACGCCGGGCTTCATCGTGAACCACGCCGGCCGGGGTTATGTGACCGAAGCCCTGCAACTGGTGAACGAAGGGGTGACCGATTTCGACACCGCTGACGCCATCCTGACCGATCAAGCAGGTTTCAAGCTGGGCCCTTTCGAGCTGATGGACCTGACCGGGCTGGATGTGTCTCATCCCGTGATGGTGGCCATTCACCAGCAGTACTTTGGTGAACCCCGCTACAAGCCCAGCGTCATCACGGCGCAGCGGCTGGCCGGGGGGGTGCTGGGTCGCAAAACCGGGCGGGGGTTTTACCCCTACACCGACGGCCAGCGCCCCACACGCCAGGAGCCTGCCGTGCCCTCGGTGGACACCCTGCCCCCTGTGTGGGTCAGTCCCAAAGCGGCACGGCGCGCCGAGCTGTACCAGCTGCTCAAGGCCCTGGGCGCACGCATTGAGACCGCGGCGGCGCCTTCGGAGCAGGCCCTGATTCTCGTGGCCCCACTGGGGCTGGACGTGAGCACCCTGGCCGCTGTGGAGCGCCTGGATGCCACCCGCACCCTGGGGTTGGACCTGATGCTGCCCGACTCCGCCACCCGCCGCCGCGTGCTGGCCACCAACCCAGCCACCCGCGCCGACATGCGGGATGCGGCCTGGGCCCTGTTCGCCCGCGATGGCAAGGCCGTCAGCGTCGTGCGCGACAGCGGCGGCTTCGTGACCCAACGCGTGCTGGCGCACATCGTCAACATCGCATCCGACATGTGCCAGCAAGGCATTTGCACCCCAGCCGACCTGGACACCGCCGTGACCCTGGGCCTGGGTTACCCCAGAGGCCCACTGGCGTGGGGTGATGTGATCGGCCCCACCAATGTGCTGGAGGTGCTGTTCAACCTGCAGACCGTTTACGGCGACACCCGCTACCGCCCCTCCCCCTGGCTGCGCCGCCGGGGTGCACTGGGCCTGAGCCTGACGCAGCCCGAGCTCTGAGCGCCGCACGTCCCCAGACACCTGAGCGACACGCCCCCCGGCAAACCCTGAGAGCCGAGGGGGGTCCCCCTCGTGACAATCCACCGCAATTCAGTCACTGAAAAGACATGCCAATGGACGAACCCATTCTGACAATGGAAGAACGCGAGGCGATCAACTCTGGTCGCTGGTTTTCCAGCCTTTCCCCTTCATTGCGGCACGACATCCTCCGATGCGCCTACGTCAAACGCTTCAAAGACAGCGACCTCATCACCGCTCGCGGCGATCCGCCGAGCGAGTGGACCGCCGTGGCCAAAGGCGCGGTGCGTGTCAGCTCCACGTCGCTGTCGGGCAAACAGATCACCCTGACCTATGTCGAGCCCGGGGTGTGGTTTGGCGACATTGCGATGTTCGACGGCGACCAGCGCACACACGATGCCTATGCCCACGGGGCCACCACGCTGCTTTGCGTGGCCCGCACCGACTTTCAAAAAATCCTGGCGCAGCACGTCGAGCTGTACGAAGCCCTGATGCGGTTGCAGGCGCGACGCATCCGGACCCTGTTCGGGTTGGTGGAAGACCTCAACACCCTTCCCCTGCGCGCACGCCTGGCCAAGCAACTGCTGCACCTGGTGCGCAGCTATGGCGTGCCTTGCCTGGCCGATGGCAGCGAGACCCGCATTGGCCTGCAATTGGCGCAGGAAGAACTGGCGCAACTGCTGGGTGCCTCGCGCCAGCGTGTGAACCAGGAATTGAAATCCATGGAACGCGAGGGCGCCATCCGCATCGAGCCGGGTGGCCTGGTGGTACGCCAGCGCGAGGCCCTGATGCGGATATCCGAAACCGAAGCCTGACCCTGCGCCCCGTGTGCATGGGTCTCCTCTCTCACTGAAAGCAAGGACCCATGCACCACTCCTCTCCCGACAGCACGGCCGAACCCACGCGCCCCGTGCCCGCCGCCCACGCCATCGACGTGGCGGCCCTCGAAACCTGGCTGCAAACCCACCTGCCCGGTTTTGCCGGGCCGCTGCAAGTCAGCCAGTTCAGCGGCGGCCAGTCCAATCCCACGTACAAACTCGTCACCCCCGGATGCACCTATGTGATGCGCGCCAAGCCCGGGCCTGTGGCCAAGCTGCTGCCCTCGGCCCATGCCATCGAACGCGAATACCGCGTCATGCATGCGCTGCAAGGCACCGGCGTGCCCGTGGCCCACATGCGCGTTATGTGCGAAGACGAAGCCGTCATCGGCCGCGCCTTCTATGTGATGGAGTTCGTGCCCGGGCGGGTGATGTGGGAGCAATCGCTGCCCGGCCTGCAGCCCGCTGAGCGCCGTGCCATCTACCTGGAAATGAACCGCGTGATGGCCGAACTGCACCTAGTCAGACCCGATGCCATCGGCCTGGGCGACTACGGCAAGCCCGGCAACTATTTCGAACGCCAAATCGGGCGCTGGAGCAAACAATACGTCGCCTCCATCACCGACCCCATTCCCGAAATGGACGAACTGATGGCATGGCTGCCCGCCCACATGCCCGCCAGCGCCCGCGACGAATCGCTGGTCTCCATCGTGCACGGCGACTACCGGCTGGACAACCTCATGTTCCACCCCACGGAGCCACGTGTGCTGGCCGTGCTGGACTGGGAACTGTCCACCCTGGGCCACCCCCTGGCCGACTTTGCCTACCACTGCATGTCTTGGCACATCGCACCCGGCGCGTTCCGGGGCATTGCCGGACTGGACCTGGCCGCCATGGGCATACCGGCAGAAGACGAATACATCGCGCTGTACTGCCAGCGCACCGGCTTCACCACCCCCGAAGTGCTCAAGGCCGACTGGAACTTCTACCTGGCCTACAACATGTTCCGCCTGGCGGCCATCCTGCAGGGCATCGCCAAACGGGTGCAAATGGGCACCGCATCGAGCGCGCAGGCCCAGGCTTCCGCCGCCGGCGCCGTGCCCCTGGCCCAACTGGCGTGGCGACTGGCCCAGTCCGTCTGATCGGCCAGATTTTCAGCATTTTTTACCGATTTCGCATGACAGACATGCGAAGACAGCTACACATTTTATAAAAACCCCACCCAAGCAAAGGCAACACCATGAACTTCGACTACACCCCAAAAGTAAAAGACATGCAGGCCCGCCTGCTGGCCTTCATGGACGAACACATCTACCCCAACGAAGGCCGCTTCTTTGCCGAAATTGCCGCCAACCGCGCCAAAGGCAACGCCTGGGTGCCCACCACGCTCATTGAAGAACTCAAGCCCAAGGCCAAAGCCGCTGGCCTCTGGAACCTGTTCCTGCCCAACTCCCCCCGAGCCCCCGAAGGCCTGACCAACCTCGAATACGCCCCCCTGTGCGAAATCATGGGCCGCGTGACCTTTGCCGCCGAAGTGTTCAACTGCTCCGCCCCCGACACCGGCAACATGGAAACGCTGGAGCGCTACGCCTCTGAAAGCCTCAAAGACCAGTGGCTGGAACCCCTGCTGCGCGGCGACTTCCGCTCTGCCTTCCTCATGACCGAGCCCGAAGTGGCCTCGTCCGACGCCACCAACGTGCAGTGCCGCATCGAGCGCGACGGCGACGAATACGTCATCAACGGGCGCAAATGGTGGTCGTCCGGTGCCGGCGACCCACGCTGCGCCGTGTACATCGTGATGGGCAAATCCAACCCCGAAGCGGGCCGCCACCAGCAACAGTCCATGATCGTGGTGCCCTCCAACGCCCCTGGCGTGGAAGTGGTGCGCCCCCTGTCGGTGTTCGGCTACGACGACGCCCCCCACGGCCACATGGAAGTGGTGCTGAAAAACGTGCGCGTGCCGGTGGGCAACCTGCTGCTGGGCGAAGGCCGTGGCTTTGAAATTGCCCAAGGCCGCTTGGGGCCGGGGCGCATCCACCACTGCATGCGCTCCATCGGCGCAGCCGAGCGCGCACTGGAACTGATGTGCAAACGGCTGAACACCCGTGTGGCGTTTGGCAAGCCCATTTCCGCCCAGTCGGTGTGGCACGAGCGCATTGCCGAGGCCCGCATCATGATCGACCAGGCCCGCCTGCTCACCCTGAAAGCCGCCTACATGATGGACACTGTGGGCAACAAAGTGGCACGCACCGAAATCGCCATGATCAAAGTGGTGGCCCCCACCATGGCAGGCAAAGTGATCGACTGGGCCATCCAGGCCCACGGCGGCGGCGGCGTGAGCGACGACTTCCCCCTGGCCTACAGCTACGCCAACCAGCGCACCCTTCGCCTGGCCGACGGCCCCGACGAAGTGCACCGCGTGGCCATCGCCAAACTGGAACTGGCCAAACACATGCTGGTGACCAAAGAAGTGGACATCCCCATCACCCGCGGCTGCTGAACGGCACCGCCCTGACGGGAATGGATCCCACAGGCCATTCCCATGACATATAAAAAAACCAGGCAGTGCCTGGTTTTTTTATGGGGGGGTGGGCATGTCGTTGGCGAAACACCAGACCTCTCTGCCAATGGGTTCAATTGACCCTTCCGCGAAGGGAGGGCAAATCGCCCTCAGCGAGGCCAATGCCCCTCTCCACACCGTCTCGCCATTCTTTCACCTCACGGAAAACCTGCTTGCATTGGACGCACTGGTACTGCCCAGATGGCCGCATGGCACCGGACCCATCCCGGGCTATCAGGGTCTTGTAGGCCGTGGCACCACAGCGATGGCAAGAGTTCCTGGGTCTGGACGGGGTCATCCGAGCTGCCCCTTGCCCCACAGGGGCCGTTGTCGGATGGGTGTTGGTTGCCGGGTTCTCGATTGGACTGTGCATGGGCCCCAGCTTACCGGGTCTGTGCAAGGTTTCCATCCCCCAAATGGGGGAGCATTAACCCTTATCTGGTGCATGGCCATGGGGCTGAACCTAAGTGGTGCTGTCTGGTCACACCAAAGTGGAACCAAACGGCATCGAGTTGCTCAAAAAACAGGCATGCCCGATCAAATCCAGTCTGGGCGGCGATTTGACACCTGGCATACAAAAGCATCCACGGGTTATCCACAAGCTTCTTCAGCACGGACGGGGACAACTTGTCTGATGGTTGAAAACGGGGCTTTTGTCGCCTTGTCTTGGTGTTCGATTTCGTGGGCCTGGTGCCCGTGAATGGGGCACCGCAGGCATTCACCACCTGCCCTTCGCACGCCAAAGTCGACTGGTAAACTCAAACGGCCCAGCGGTTTCTCGCAGCACCGCGAGAATGAAAAGGGAACGACAGAACGGACCGTGGCAGCGCATGTGAATGCCCTGCCTTGACCGAATCTGTGGCTGCCCCCGCAACTGTGATCGGCGAGTTCGATGCCCCTGTATTTGTCACTGGCCCTGTGCCGGGAAGACAGGCATCCCACTGTGACCCGAGAGCCAGGAGACCTGCCACTGGGCGATGTGTGTGATTCCAAGGCGGGGTGTCCTGGAGTGAGAACCGTTGGCCTGCTGGTCGTCGCTTTCCGTGTGAAAGCGGCGCTGGTTCGGCGAGTCTTGCTGTGTCCAAACGGACACGTTTCCCCGCCTCCATTTTGGAGGTGTCCTGTGTCTCTTGTATCCGTTGAATCTTTGCCCGGCGATCTGGGAACGCACGTCGATGATGTGCTGCATCACCCCCTGGTGGTCGTTGACATGGTCTGGCCCGACCAGTCCAACCACCATGGAACGCTGTTTGGCGGAGCCGCCCTGTCCATGCTGGACCGCTTGGCTTTCATTTTGGGCAGTCGGGTTCTGCGTGGCACGGTGGTCACCGCTGCCGTGGGGCCCCTTGAATTTGCCTCACCTGTGCCTGCCGGACAGGTGGCAGAGTGCCAAGCGAACGTCACCCGGATCGGTGGGCGGTCCGCCGTCATTGATGTCCGTCTGTTTGCCGAAGACCTGCTCAGCGGGAAACGCACCGGGTGTCTGTCAGGCGAATTCACCATGGTCAGGCGAGCCGAAACATCGGCAAATGACCCCTTCGCGGCAGTGCAGCCGCCCCCTGCCTGCGCCGCCCCCCTCCTGCCGCCGGAAGACGCGGTTCGCGTCGCCGAGATCGTTTTTCCGGGGCATGCCAACCACCGGGGGCTTTTGCATGGCGGGCCCGCCATGGCGTGGATCGCCAAGGCGGGCTTCGTGGCGGCCACTCGGCGGGTGCGTCGCACGGTGGTCATGGCCAGCAGCGAGCACATGGACTTCGTGGCACCAGCGCGGGTGGGGGATGTGGTGGAGGTCTGCGCCCACGTCACGGGCGTCGGACGGCGCTCCATCCGCGTGGCGGCCACCATGTGGGCAGAATCCCCGTGCACAGGCGAACGCAGGCTGTGCACTTCGGCGAGTCTGGTCTATGTCGCCGTCGCCGATTGAGTTGGGAGCCCTGAATGCACGCCATGCCCCTGCGCTCGGGCGGCATCTGCTGGCGCTGAATGGCGACGACCGCTATGCCCGCTTCGGTCACCCCATTTCAGATGACGCCATTCTGCGTTGGGTGCATCGGATTCGCTGGCGCACAGACCGATGGACCGGGGCCTGGGGCGGTTCGGATGCGCTTTTCATGGGGGCACTTCAGCTTGCACCGACCCGACAGTCCGGCATTTGGGAACTGGCGCTCACCGTGGCAGCCCCCGTTCGCCACCAAGGCGTGGGCACGGCCTTGCTGGCAGCAGCGCTTCGCGACATGTCGCGCTCCACATGCCAGGCCCTGGTTTGTCAACATGGGCATCCGGCTTTGAAAAGGATGGCTCAGCACCTGGGTTTGGCCCTGTCTGAGCATTGCAGCGAACCCAGGGCCACCCTTCACCGGCCAGCCCCTGTGCCAACAAAACAAAAGACTTGAAGGGTGGTGAGCTCTGTTCGGTTGAAATCAAAAAACATAGCTTCCACCGTTTACCTGCAAAGCGATAGAAGCACATTTTTTTATCAAATCTTCATTTCGCAAAGGTGGGGCCAGAAAAGGCCTCAGCCCACCGCCTCCAGCGCCATCACGCCCGTGGCGGTGTTGGAGATGGGGATGTGGTAGTTGGCGTGCACCTGGCGCACGGTGGACGCGCCCGCCCCCGTCAGCGCGCCGCGCATGGCCAGCCACATCAGCAGTTCCACGCCCTGGGTGCCGGTTTTTTCCACCAGTTCGTGGATGCTGAACTGCGTGGCCCACTCGGGGTTGCTCAGCATGCTGGCCATGAAGGCTTGGTCGAACGCCTTGTTGATGAACCCAGCGCGTTCGCCATCCAGCTGGTGGCTCAGACCACCGGTGCCCATCACCACCACCTTCAGATCGCTGTCCCAGCTTTTGATGGCCTCGCCCACCGCCTTGCCCAGCGCGTACACGCGCTTGGCCGAAGGCAGCGGGAATTGCACGGTGTTGATGCAGATGGGCACGGTCAGCAGCGGGCGGTTGTCGTCGGGCCAGAACAACTTCACCGGAATGGTGAAGGCGTGGTCCACCAGCATTTCCTGGCAGGTGACCAGATCGAAGTCCTTGGCGATGAGCTCGTTGATGAGGTGCCACGACAGCGCCTGGCAGCCCTTGAACGGCGGCAAGGTGGGAATGCCCCAGCCCTCATCGGCGTTGCAGTATTCGGGTGCGGCGCCGATGGCGAAGGTGGGCATCTTGTCCAGGAAGAAGTTCAGCCCGTGGTCGTTGTAAAACACCACGGCCACGTCGGGCTTGACGCCGTCAAGCCACTGGTGAATGGGCGGAAAGCCGTCGAAAAAAGGCTTCCAGTACGGGTCCTGGTGCAGGCCTTTGGCGATGGCGCCGCCGATGGAGGGAATGTGCGATGCGGCCAGGCCGCCAATGAGTTGTGCCATGGGGGTGTCTCCTGAAATGGGGAAATGGGCGTCAGTCCGCGTAGGCGCGCAGCTTGGCCTTGAACTGTTCTTTGGTCATGCCGGTCTGGGCCGCACCCAGGTCTTGCACGTCCAGCCCCAAAATGCCAGCGAACTTGGCCAGGTAATACACATTGCCCCCGGCGGCCAGCAGACCCAGCACGTTGCGGGTGCGGATGGCCTCGGCCTGCTGCGCGTTGAGGCCGTACTGCGCCATGTAGGCGTCCTCATCGGCCTTGAAAGCGTTGCGGTTGTCGGCGCTGTTGAACGAGTAGCACATCTTGTTCAGCGCGTAGCCCTTCTGGGCCTGTTCGCCATCGAACGGGGTGGTGCCGGGAATGGGCTGGGGTGGGGTGGCGGTGGTCATGCGGTCTCCGTTGAAATGCCCTGTGGCGGGTGCAGGGTTGCCTCAAAGTGTGGGCCAGCCATTGCCAAAGATAAACCCATGAATCATGATGAAACCCATGAATGAAATCGATCATTTGAGCCTGGACGGGCATTTGCTCAACCTGCTGGTGACGGTGGCAGACGCGGGGTCGGTCACGGCGGCGGCCCTGCGCTTGGGCGTGACGCAATCGGCCGTGAGCCACGGGCTGGACAAGCTGCGCCGCATCACCGGCGACCCACTGTTCGTGAAATCGGGCCGGGGCATCGTGGCCACGGCCTGTGCCGAGGGACTGGCGGGGCGGGCCCGCGAGTTGCTGTTTCAGCTGCAGGGTTTCGCCCACGCGGGCGGGTTTGACCCGGCGCAGTGGCGAACCACCTTCACCGTGGCCGCCAACGATTTTCAGCGCGATGCGCTGCTGCCCCCGCTCGCCCGCCGTCTGCGCGCGCAGGCACCGGGGGTGCTGCTGCGGGTGGTGCCGTCAGACGTGCCCAGCCTGGACATGCTGCGCCACGGACACTGTCAACTGGTCATCAGCCCCCGCCCGCCAGAGGGGGGAGACATTGTGCAAAAGCGCCTGTTCACCGACCGCTACCGGGTGTTTTTTGACCGCAGCCAGCGCAGTGCCCCCACCACCCGGGCGGAGTACGAGGCGGCGGAGCACATCACCGTGGTGTATGAGGCAGACCGCCCCTTGGCCGTGGACCGTGAACTGGCGGCCCAAGGCGTGGTGCGCCGCTTTGTGGTGACGGTGCCGGGCTTTGCCGGGCTGCCCGCGTTCTTGCGCGGCACACCGCTGCTGACCACCGCACCCGGGCGGCTGAGCGACAGCATTTTGCAAGGCTTTGACAGCGCCCAGGTGCCCCTGCCCTGTCCCGAATTGCCCATGTACCTGGTCTGGCACACCCGCCACCAGCACGACCCGGCCCACACTTGGCTGCGCGGCCAGATCGACGCGGTGGTGGCGCTGCATTGGCCCGGCGGCTAGGCCCCTGCGGCGCGGGCTTTGCGTGCGAGGCCTTGCAGTGCCAGGAGGTAACCGTCGACCCCGAAGCCCACCACAATGCCTGCGGCCACCGGAGACACCCACGAATGGTGTCGGAACGCCTCGCGCGCGTGAACATTGGAAATGTGCACTTCGCACACGGGCAAGCCGTCCACCCCTTTGATGGCATCGTGCAAGGCGATGCTGGTGTGGGTCAATGCACCGGGGTTGAACACCACGCCAGCGGCCTCCCCCTGGCGAAACAAGCCACCGTATTCGTGGATCTTGTCGATCAGCGCCCCTTCCCAGTTGCTCTGGAAACACTCCACCGCATAACCGAGGCGGCTGCCTTCGTCTCGGCACATGGCCTCCACATCGGCCAAGGTGGTATGGCCATACTGGCTGGGTTCGCGGGTGCCCAGCAGGTTGAGGTTGGGGCCGTTGAGGATGAGGATTCGTTTCATGGCAGACAGCTTAACCCGCCTCGCACCCGGGTTTGCACTGCGGGTGCAGCGGGCTTGCTCAGGCGCTGACGTTCACCCGCAAGCCAATGCGCTGGCCTTGCAGGTTCAGCAGGCCGGAAGGGGCCACACCAGTGGCGGCAGGCGGCGGGGTGGGTGCCGCCGAGGTG
>Ga0209066_10000547_pt1 | contig 53897 bp, 48 predicted proteins | sample All_14_2_FD_187198 | JGI IMG/M metagenome (GOLD analysis project Ga0209066, IMG submission 187198) | Freshwater microbial communities in response to fracking from Pennsylvania, USA - Allegheny Zone_MetaG_DW_15 (SPAdes) (version 2) ...
CGGCAACGTCAAGAGCCTGAGAGTCAAGGCCGCCCACGAGGGCCTGGCCCGAGCCGACCCCGTCGAGCTCGCCGCGGATGCTCTCGATCGTCGCAAAGGCCTCTTCGGTTTCGGCGCTCGCGCCGAGCACGACATCGATCCTCACGAGATCGCCAGCTTCCTCGGTGACCGCGGCGGAGTCGACCCCGTCGATGCCTTCGAGCGCTGCGACAGTCTCATCGGCTTCACCGACCGGCGCGACAACGAATGCAGGCGAGGTCGCCCCCGCCGAAAACGCTTCGGCGAGGATCTCCTGCCCCTGGACCGCTTCGGGCTTCTCCCGGAACCGGTCATTCTGCGATAGGCCGGTCTGCACGAAGAACAAGCCGCTCGCGAGCACACCGAGCACCGCAACACCCGAGATGGCAACGATGACTGGCCGTTTCGACACCGCGCGACCCAGCTTGCCCCAGGGGCTGCGCGAGATCGCGTCGGGCGAGCCGAAGCGCGGAATGTAGGGCCAGAACAGGCCGCGGCCGAAAAGCACGAGCGCGGCGGGCAACACGATCAGCGCGAAAGCCATCGCCACGACGATGCCCACCGCACACGCGAATCCGAGCGCCCGGTTGCCGGCCAGTTCGCCCAGGAGCAGCGATGCAAGGGCAAGCGCGACTGTCGTGCCACTGGCGATGATCGCCGGCCCCGCGCCCCGGAGAGCGCGCCTCATGGCCTCGCGACGATCCTCGTGCAACCGCAGTTCATCGCGATAGCGGGCGATAAGCAGCAGCGCGTAGTTCGTCCCGGCACCGAAGACCAGGACCGACAGGATGCCGGTGATCGAGGCATCCAGTGTGATACCGACGGCTGCCGCGACCTGACGAGCGATGATGCCAGCTGTTGCATCTGCGACACCGATGACGGTCAACGGCACGAGCCACAGCCAGGGGCTGCGGTAGGTGATCAGGAGAAGGATGGCAACGACGATCACCGTCGTCAGCAGCAGCGTGAAATCAGCGCCGGCAAAGACGGCGGCAATGTCCACCTCGAAGCCTTCGGCGCCGGTCAGATAGACCAGCACATCATCGCTCAAACCAGCGGATGCCGCATCCCGCAGTTCTTGTGCGCGCTCTGTTTGCGCCGCGACATCTTCTTCGGGATCCAGCGGCACGACGAGGAACGCGACATCACCGTCCTCAGACACTTGCGCCGGCGGAACGAACCCGTCGGGTGTGAACTCAGCGAGGTCCTCGAAGGCCTTTGCGTTGATCGCCGCCAGATCCTCGTCCGAGAGCTCGCCACTCGCCGAGGCGAACACGAGGATCGCGGACGTCGTATCGGCGCTGGGGAACTCATCGAGCAGAGCCTGCGCTCGGACCGATTCCGCCGAGTCAGGCAGCCCGACTGACGGCGCCGTGTCCGACTCCTCGCCGCCAGCAAGCGCGAAGACGCCGCCGACCGCGAGCGCCGCCAACACCAGCACGATCCAGGACGTTCGGGCGGCAGTGATGAAGCGAAGGAAGGCATTCATGGTCGTTCCCTTGTCCGTTTGTCGGCTTTGCGGGCGGGCGAGACATTAGCTAGCTTAGCTAGTTACCCGAGAGATTACAGTAAATCAGAGTACGATGGGGACGTGAATCCAGCGGGGGGCGATGCCCAGGGCGAAGGGGTGACCCGCGGACCGTCGCGACCTGAGCCTCAGGTTCACCGAGCGACCGAGCTGCTTCGCGGCCTGACCGAGGCCACCGACCTCTTCCGCGAATCACTCCAAGAGGACCTCACGGTCAACGCGACAGACCTCGCGGCCATGCAGCATCTGCTGACCAGCGGCCCGATCGCACCGACCGGGCTTTCCCGCCTCCTCGGCATCTCGACCACGGCAACCACCACGGCCATCGACCGCCTCGTCGATCTCGGTCACGTCACGCGCGAGCCTCACCCGAGCGACAGGCGCAGCATCCTGGTCGTCCCGAGCGAAACGTCACGAGCGCGCGCATTCGAGCTCATGATCCCCGTGCTCGCCGAGCTCGAAGCGGTACTCGCAGACTTCTCCGATGAAGAGCAGGCAGCTATCACTGCGTATCTCGAGCGCGCTGCTGACGTCTATCGGCATCACGCGCAGCGCAGCGAGTAGCCAGGGCAAAGGCCGACTCACACTACCGTCGGCGCGACGGGAGGGCTCACGGGATCTCGCGGGGCATCCACTTCGCCGCTGGCTCAGGCCTTGGATGCAGCTATGGAATCCTTCGCCGAGATCGCCTGACATCCGAGCGTGGGCTTCCGCGTGCCCATCGGCGGGTCTCTCAGATCAGCGCCCGAAAAATGAGCGCTGATCTGGGAAAAATGGCGGTGACGGTGGTGTCTGGGTTCACGACATCGTTGACACCTGAGCGGGCGGTTGCGCGTCGTGTTCGTTGACCGGTGAGTCGCGACATCGTTGACAAGGGCTGCGAGCACGATGAGGCGTGAAACCGAAGAACCTTGTCATCGTCCGCGCCGTTCGTGAGCAGGGCCTGAGCCATGCTGAGGCCGCCGCTCGTTTCGGTGTCACTCGCCAATGGGTCCACACCCTCGTCCACCGCTATGACGCCGACGGTCCGGACGGGGTAGCGCCGCGCTCGCGTGCACCAAAGACACGGCCGGGCACCACACCGGATGCGGTCCGTGACCGGATCATCGTGTTGCGGTACCAGCTCGTTGCGGCCGGCGCAGATGCCGGCCCGGAAACCATCGCGTGGCACCTGAGACAGGAGGGACGGCTCGCACCATCAACCTCCACGATCCGACGTATCCTGCACGCCGAAGCACTGATCACCCCAGCACCGGCCAAGCGCCCACGCCGCTCCTACATCCGCTTCCAAGCCGACCTGCCCAACGAATCCTGGCAGGCCGATATCACCCACTGGTTCCTCGCCAACGGCACACGAGTCGAGATCCTCGACTTCCTCGATGACCACTCCCGTTTCCTGCTCGAGATCCGAGCCGGCACCGCATTCACCGGCCCGATGGTCGTGACCGTGATGACCGAACTGATCAACCGCGACGGGCCCCCCGCATCGACACTGACCGACAACGGGCTGGTCTTTACTACCCGCCTAGCCCGCTTCAAAGGCGCCCGCGGCGGGTTCGAGAAGCTCCTCGCCACCCACGGCATCACCCAGAAAAACGGCCGCCCCGGACACCCGCAGACCCAGGGGAAGATCGAACGATTCCACCAGACCCTAAAACGGTTCCTCGCCGCCCGGCCACTGCCCGAGACCATCGAGAACCTCCAGACTCTGCTCGCCGAGTTCCGCACCTGGTACAACACCGGCCGCCCACACCGATCCGTCGGCCGCCGCACACCCGAACAGGCCTACACGGCGCTCCCGAAAGCCACCCCGACCGGCCCCACCCGACCGGAATGGCGATCACGCACCGACAAGGTCGACCGAGACGGCAAAGTCACACTCCGCTACGCCGGGAAACTCCGACACCTCGGCATCGGCAAAGCGCACGCAGGCACCCCCGTGCTCCTGCTCATCCACGACGAAAACGTCGTAACAAGCAACGCAACCACCGGCCAGATCATCGCCGAACACACGATCGACCCGACCCGTGACTACCAACCCAAGAAGCGACAGGCGACCGTCAACGATGACGCGACTCACCACGCACGCGTCACCGTCAACACCCCGAACCCACGAAAAAGTCCTGAGCCGCGACCCGTTCGTAAACGATGACGCGACTCAGGAAAATGGCGGTGACGGTGGGATTTGAACCCACGGTAGGGGGTTACCCTACACAACTTTTCGAGAGTTGCACCTTCGGCCGCTCGGACACGTCACCGTCGTCCAGCTTACGACACCCCACACCGGCGTCGAAATCCTGCACCCGAGTCACTTCGCCGCGATCAGCAGCACGCCCTCGCCACTGTCTTCGTCACAGCACCGTCTGCCAGGATGGGGAGAAGAGTTTCGCGACCCGATCGGAGAGTCATGACCACGTTCGACCAGCTCCTGTCCGAGCAGATCGGCCACGAGTTCGCGGCCAGCCAGCAGTACATTGCCATCGCCGTCTGGTACGACGACCACGACCTGCCGCAGCTTGCGCGCCACTTCTACCGTCAGTCAGTCGAAGAGCGCAACCACGCGATGATGCTCATCCAGTACCGCCTCGACCGCGACATGGGCGTCACCATCCCCGGCGTTCCGGCTGTGCGCACCGATTTTGCCGACCACGCCGAGCCGATCCGCCTGGCCCTCGAGCAGGAGAAGCGGGTGTCCTCGCAGATCGAGGCCCTGTTTGCAGCGGCCCGCGCCGAAAGCGACGGCCTCGGTGAGCAGGCCATGCTGTGGTTCCTGAAGGAGCAGGTCGAGGAGGTCGCATCGATGACCACCCTCCTGACCATCGCCGAACGCACGACGAACCTCTTCGACATCGAGAACTTCGTCGCCCGCGACATGCCCAACGGCGACTCCACCGAAGCCGACGCGCCCCCCGCCGCCGGCGGCGCCCTCTGATCTAGCGGCCCCACCGTCGCGCCGAGCGCGTAGCGTGGCGGTGTGGCACCTCGCATGAGTCGGTCGCAGCGACTCATCCTCACGATCGCGATCCTCGCGTCGTTTGTCGCGTTCCTCGACGGGACGCTCATCAACGTCGCCCTCCCCGCAATCGAGTCCGAGCTCGGCGGCGGCCTCACGACCCAGCAATGGGTCGTGGATGCCTACCTCATCACCCTCGGTTCCCTCATCCTGCTCGCCGGCTCGATCTCGGATGCCTTCGGCCGGCTGCTCGTGCTGCGGATCGGGCTCTACGGGTTTGCTGCGGCATCCGTGGTGATCGCGATCGCACCGGACCCCGTCATCCTGATCGTCGCCCGCGCAGTGCAGGGCGCGGCCGGCGCGTTCCTGGTGCCCAGCTCTCTGGCGCTGATCACTTCACGCTTCGACGGCGCGATGCGCGGACGTGCCATCGGGATCTGGACCGCCATGACCACCGGCGCGATGATCGTCGGCCCCCTCATCGGTGGCGTCTTCGTCGACTACCTGTCGTGGCGGTTCGCGTTCGTCATCAATGTCGTGCCGATCGGCATCACCCTGTGGCTGCTCCATACCCTCGGTGAGCGCGACGAGCGTCGCCCCGATGCGCGCATCGACTGGATCGGCGCGGCCCTGTGCACGTTCGGACTCGGCGGGGCGGTCTTCGCGCTGATCGAACAGCCGAACCTCGGATGGGGATCGCCCGTGATCTGGGGGACGTTCGCGGCCGGCATCCTGCTGTTCGCGCTGTTCCTGTGGCGCCAGCGGTCGACCGCGGCGCCGATGTTGCCGCTCGACCTGTTCCGCATCCGCAACTTCTGGACCGGCAACATCGCGACTCTCTTCGTCTACGCGGCGCTCTCGCTCAACGGCTTCGTCGTCACTGTCTACCTGCAGCAAGAGGCGGGGTTATCGGCGACCCTGGCGGGGCTTGCAAGCCTGCCGACCACCGTCATGATGGTGCTGCTGAGCGCGTCGATGGGGTCGCTGTCCGACCGCTTCGGGCCGCGCATCTTCATGACCGCCGGGCCCCTCGTCATGGCCGGTGGCTCGCTGCTGCTGCTGACGGTCACAGACCCCGTCAACTACTGGCTCCAGCTGCTGCCGGGGCTCATCCTGTTCGGCCTCGGACTTGCGATCACGGTCTCACCGCTCACCGCCGCGATCCTGGGTGCCGTCGACCCCGCTCGCTCGGGAATCGCATCGGCGGTGAACAATGCGGTCGCGAGGATCGCCGGGCTGCTCATCATTGCCACTCTCGCGACGATCGTCGCAGGGAGCCTCGACCTGGATGGCTTCCACCGCGCCGCGATCGTCACAGCCGGACTCATGGTGGCGGGCGGGATCGTGTCGTTCCTCGGCATCCGGAACCCCACCGTCGCCTCAGTCGAGGCGGACCCAGAGCCCGCTACCGGGGCGTAACGTCGACCTGCCAGACTGTCCCCCATGAGCGTGATCGAGAACTCGAAAGTCACCGTCGTCGGCGCCGGCAGCGTCGGTTCCAGCGTCGCGTACGCGGCGCTCATCCGAGGTTCTGCGCGCCATGTCGCTCTCTACGACATCAATACGGCGAAGGTGGATGCCGAGATTCTCGATCTCGCCCACGGCACCCTCTTCACCGGATCGAGTGACATCAGCGGTGGCAGCGACATCGCCGTGGCTGAAGGCTCCCATGTCGTCGTGATCACCGCAGGCGCCAAGCAGAACCCCGGACAGAGCCGCATCGAGCTGGCAGGTGTGAACGCTGGCATCCTGCGAAAGATGCTCCCCCAGCTCCTGGAAGTCGCTCCCGACGCCGTCTACGTGATCGTCACGAACCCGTGCGATGTGCTCACCGTTCTCGCGCAGGAGGAGACCGGTCTTCCTCCGGAGCGACTGTTCGCGTCGGGGACCGTTCTCGACACGTCACGCCTGCGGTGGAAACTCGCCCAGCGAGCGGGGGTTGCCACCTCGAGCGTGCACGCCTACATCATCGGTGAACACGGCGACACGGAGTTCGCTCTGTGGTCCCACGCAAGCATCGGCACGGTCCCCCTCCTGGAGTGGGAATCGGAGGGCCACCCCCGGATGACGGTCGATGAGCTGGATGGCATCACGGTGGACGTGCGCGACTCCGCCTACAAAGTCATCCAGGGCAAGGGCGCGACCAACTATGCGATCGGCCTGTCCTCGGCGCGCATCATCGAGGCGATCCTGCGCGATGAGAACGCGGTGCTCCCGGTCAGCACGGTGCTGCAGGACTTCCACGGCATCAACGGCGTCGCCCTGTCGGTGCCCGCGATCGTCAACTCTCGCGGTGCCTTCCCGATCCGCCAGACGCCGTTCTCGCCGAACGAGCTCGCGCTGCTGCGTCGGTCGGCCGACGCGCTGCGCGAGGTCGCCACCTCGCTGCGGTGATCCGCGGGCGGCAGCTATCAGGATGCGTCGAGGAAGGTCCCGTATCCCGAGAAGAGCACGCGCTCGTTGAAGACAACCGACAGAGCTGCGCCGCCGAGGACGACCTTGGCGAAGTCCTGCACCATCACCAACCTGTTCAGGCCCTGCGGCAGGTCGATTCCCGGAGGAGCTGCCGTCTTCGCGATGACCACAAACAGTCCCTCCCCGAGGGAGTAGTAGCGAGTCGGCAGGGTGTGCACCCGATCGGGACGGGGACTCCAGCTCTGCCTGCTCTCGTGGTCACTCAGGTACTCGAACGAGAGGTTCCGTCCGTCCCCGAGGGTCCAGCGCACCGCGGTGCCGGTCATCTCGTCGGTGAGGGCGATACCGATCTGGTCGGGCTGAGCTACCCCGTCGATCGCATACGCGGTCTCGGTATCGGCATCCACCTCGATCAGCAGCACGCGCCCCCGAGCCAGGTCGACCACCGCGAAGCGGGCGGCGACTTCGAAACTGACGAGGTACACGTCCTCCGCTACCGGGAGGCACTCGTAGACCGAGACCTCGGCCTGGCCGTCACGGGTGAAGGTCATCCGCTCGCGGTCAGTGAACTCCATCTGCGCGGTGCGTGCGTCGGCGCCGGTCAGCGACAGGGTTTTCCCTGCGAGCACGAAGCTCAGCGGATACCGGTACTGGGCGATCCCGTACCGCGTGCCGTGGACGGCGCGATCGGTTGTCGTGGCGGTGATCATGCTTGTGGCTCCTCTGACTCTCACGCCGTGTAGCGGTTGGGTTCGGCCAGCAGCGCCTCAGGAAGCTCCAGGGTGTTGCCGAACGCTCCGTAGATCATCCAGATGGGCTCGGCCACCCCATCGACCATCATGTGACCGAACGCGCGCCCGACGTTGAAGCACCGGTCGAAGTTCTCGATGAAGAACATGCTGTCGCTGCGGAACGGCTGATCATCATCCAGCAGGCGCTCCACCTTCTCTTCCACCACGACGAAGATGTAAATGTTCTCTTTGACCCGGATGAAGGTCGCGAGCTCGTCGGTGGCGGGAATCTTGTCGAACTCCTCCTCGAAGGACTCCTCCATCGAGGAGCCTTCCTCCCACGTGACGCGGTAGAAGTTGGTCTGCACATACGCGTGGCGTGAGACCAGATCGGGCGACCAGTGCCACTCGGCGCGGGTGCCGAGCAGATCATCCGTGTAGTAGTGGCGCTTGTAGGGAAGCGCGTACCCCTCGGTGCGGATGGCACCGAAGTCGAAGTGGTTCGTCTGCAGCAGCGGATGCCGCGGGTTCTCGCCCACGGTGGAGACGTGTCGCGTGACCAGGCGCTGTTCCAGGTCGATGACATAGCTGTGCGAGGCTAACAGCGGCTCATCGACCCGGAAGGTCACGAGGTACGTCAACTCGTCAGCCTTCATGCAGTCGAACTCGGCCTCCCGCGCGGGCTCGCCCACCGCGTTCCAGGTCAGCGTCCGGCGTCCCGTGATGTGCAGCTCGTAGTCGATCCCACCGTCCATGACAAAGAAGAACGACTCTCCCTCCAGCTCATAGCAGGGGGGCTTGGCAAACTGCGTGAGCGGGTTGGGGTCGCGGGGAAGGTCTTTCAGATTCACGTATCGGTCCTCTCAGGCGTAAATGCGGCCGCGAGTGATCCACTCGGGGTCGGCAAGAAAGCGACGGGCTACCTCGACCGTCCCGGGAAGGTTCTCGTTCCACAGGTCGGCAGGCAGCGCATCGGCGCGGTGCGTGGTGGCCCATCCGAGCATGGTCAGGCGCCGGAGCATCGAGAAGGCGCTCGCCGCGCGCAGATCGGCCGGAGCCAGCTGACGCACGCTCTCGTAGCCATCCAGCCACCGCGCCGCCATCTCGATGGCCTCGGGCCGGTGCTCGTAGAACGTGATCGACGCGGCGAAGTCGTAGAGGTAGTAGCCGAACCCGCAGTCGTCGAAGTCGATGATCACCAACGGCTCAGCTGCGTCATCCATCACCATGACATTCGACGGGCGCAGGTCACCGTGGATCAGCCCGAAGTGCTCGGCGGTACGGTCCACGCCGAGATCGGTCAGGGTGTTGCGCGCCAGTTGCTCTGCCTCCTCCAGCACCTGACGCTCGTCGTCGGTAAGGGCTGCGTGACGCCAGTCCCCCCACCGCGCCGCGCTGCCGACCATGTCGGGCAGGTCCCACTCGAAGCGCACGAAAGCTTCCGGTGTCTGCCACGTGCGGGCGTGCTCGTGCAGCAGCGCCGTGAGCCTGCCGATCTCGCGGTAGTACTCGGCGATCGATTCCTGGGGCTCGTCTTCCAGCATCCGCCCCGCCACGAACCCGAACGACACCGCCGACCACTGCGCTGCGCTGCTATCGCGCAGGAACTGGACGAAATCGCCGTCCGCGCCGCGCAGGGGAGCAGGGGTCGGGATGCCGGCGTCTTGCTGGAGCGCATCGACCCACAGCAGTTCGCCCCGGATGTGGTCGGTGCTTGCCGCGTATCCCGGCCGACCCAGGCGTACCACCATGGAGGGGACCTCATCGACCGACACGGCGAAGGTGACGTTCTCGGAGAGCACGATCAAGCTCACTTCGGCGCGCTCGGGCAGCCCCCACGCGCGCACGATCTCCGCACGCACCCACGCGGGCGCAGCGTCACCTCGCGCCAAGCTGTCGAACACATCGAGAGCGGCAGTGGATTCCACGATTGCCATGGCTCGGAATCTACGCGGCGAACTTTTGTGTTCCGGGCCGAGTCCGGCATCCGTTACGCGCCATTCATCTCGCCCCGATCAGCCGTAACGAACTGGAAACATGGCAGTGGCGACGAGCGGTGCGGACAGCAGACGATAGAGGGGTGATGCTCAACAACGCCTCCTCGTCCACCGGCAACGCCAGCATTCTCGAGGGCAACAGCTTCAAGAGCGAGGATGCTGCGGCACTGCCCGCCCGCGAACGCGCGCTGATCGATCGCCGGCGCGAGCGGCTGGGCTCGGCGTACCGACTGTTCTATCGCCGGCCCGTGGAACTGGTCCGCGGCCAGGGGGCGCATGCGTGGGATGCAGACGGCAACGAGTACCTCGACCTGTACAACAATGTTCCCTCCCTCGGACACGCTCACCCGGCCGTTGTAGAGGCTGTCTCTCGGCAGATGGCCCAGCTGAACACCCACACCCGCTACCTGCACTCCGCGATCGTGGACTACGCGGACGACCTCACCTCGACGCTGCCCGCCGAGGACTACCAGACGATGTTCGTGTGCACCGGCTCAGAGGCCAATGACCTCGCGCTGCGGGTGGGCCGCACCTTCACCGGCAGTCAGGCGTGGATCGCGACCAGCGAGGCCTACCACGGCAACACCGCACTGGTTACTGCTCACTCCCCCTCCCTCGCGGGCGCCGAAGCCATGGATCCGGCGCTGCGGGTCATCGATCCTCCCGACACCTTCCGCCACGGCTCTTCGGCCGCCGCGGGCCACGCCTTCTTCGAGCAGGTGCGCCGCGCGATCGCCGACATCGAGGCGTCGGGCGACGGCTTTGCTGGACTGATTGCCGACTCGTCCTTCTCGTCCGACGGTGTCTTCACCGGTGAGCCGGGAATGATCGCGGCAGCCGTGGACCTCGTGCACGCTCACGGCGGTGTGTTCATCGCCGATGAAGTACAGCCCGGGTTCGCTCGCACCGGCGAAGCGTTCTGGGGATTCGCGCGTCACGGGATCGTGCCTGACATCATCACGACAGGCAAGCCCATGGGCAACGGATTCCCCGTCGCGGGCATGATCGCCCGGCGTGAGGTGCTCGAACCTTTCAGCTCGGGACGCCCCTACTTCAACACCTTTGGGGGAAACCCCGTCGCGATCGCCGCCGCCCAGGCAGTGCTGGACACCATCCGCGCAGAAGGACTCCAAGCCCACGCGCTCGAGGTGGGAGACCAGTTCCGCACCTCCCTGCGCGAGCTCGCCTCGGCACACGCATCAATCGGCGATGTGCGAGGGGCCGGCCTCTACACCGGCGTCGAACTCGTCGAGGCGGGCTCAGACGGCGTTCCCGCCACGACTCTGGCCCTCACGGTCATCGAGCGACTCCGTGATCACGGGGTGCTCACGAGCGTGTGCGGTCCCGCCAACAACATTCTCAAGTTGCGCCCGCCGCTAGCCTTCGCCGCCGCCGACATTCCCCGCGCGGTCGACGCGTTGGACACGGCTCTGCGCGAGGCGGCAGACTAACCCGTGCCATGACCGACGACGAGCCTCTCGCTGATCGTCTGCGGCGTCACCTCGAGACCGAGCAGTTCGACGCCGGTGAGCGGATCGGCTCGGAGCGGGGGCTTGCCGAGCAGTTCGGCGTGACCCGTTCCGAGTTGCGCAGCGCGTTGGATCTGCTCGAACGCGCCGGACAGGTGCGGCGAACCATCGGCCGCAGCGGCGGGGTGTTCCGCTGGGACGGCAAGATCGAGCGACACCTCAACACCATCGAGGGCGTGCCCGACATGCTGCGCCAGCAAGGGTTTCGTCCCACCACGACGGTGCTGCAATCCGGCATCGCGCTGGCCGATCCGCTCGAGCGCCGGGCGCTGCGCCTGGCCGAGGGGGAGCCGGTCTTTCGGTTGCGCAGAAGACGCGACGCCGACGGCATCCCGCTGTCCATAGATTCGATGACCCTGCCGCTACGCCTGCTTCCCGGTTTTCAGGATGCTTCGCACCACGAGAGCGTGTACCGCACCCTGTACGAGAGGTACGGCATCGAGGCCACCGAGGCCAACGAGAAGATCGATGTGACTCCCGCCACTGCCGAGCAGGCGGAGGTGCTTCAGCTCGCCCCCGGCGATCCCCTTCTGGAGATCCACCGGGTGACCTATTCGCAGGAGGGGCTGCCGTTCGAGTTCGCGCACGACTTCTTCTCTGCTGCCCGCACCCGGATCACCCTCAGCCGCCACGGAGCGCGCTGGAAGCGCGCCGCCGGCGATCGTCCGCGGCGGCCCTGACCCGCGCGATTCGCCCAGCACAGCGTGAGGGGGTGGGGGACCGCATGGCCTCCCACCCCCTCACGCTGCACTCAGGCAGTCTCCGCAGCAGTACTCACGCGGTCACGACGGGTGTGCGTGCCGTGCTCCTCTTGGTGATCACCACGAGCACGACCGACACCAGAGTTGCCACCCCGGTCACAGCGATGAGGTACGGGAAGACCTCCACGATCTGGGATGCCGGGTCAATACCCAGCGTCCCCTGCAAGAAGCTCACGAAGTAGGTGGTCGCGAAGCCGCCGAGGTTGATCGCCGCCCACGAGATCGACAGTCCCACGGCGACCTTCGAGGGCGCCACGATCGAGGTCGCGTGCACCGTGTAGAACACGAAGCCCACACCGTATGCGATACCCAGCAGCACGCAACCCAGCGCCACCATGGCCACGTTCCCGAGGGTGATCAATGCCAACGCAGCGGTCATGAGAGCGAAGGCGATCGTCGGCGAGAGCCGCCCGATGAGGCGGAAGACCAGACCGAAGATGGCGCATCCGATGGCGCTTCCGATCGTCGTGGCAGACGACAGGAGTCCCGCCGTGGATTCGTCACCGAGGGCGTTTTGCAGCACGAGCACCGAGATGAAGTACACGGGAACCATGTACACCAGGCTGAGCACGAACCCTGCCACGCTCAGCGATGCCATCGGCAGCAGGGGGATGCGGTCTTCGGCCGTCGTGGTGCCTGCGGCAAGAGCCTTCTCGGCGTCGGTGGGAGTCTTGGGCACGAACAGCAGCGCGAGGACGAACACGATCCCGCTGATCGCATACAGCCAGTAGACGGAGGTCCACGAGGCGGCGTTAGCCGCGATGAGGCCAGCGATCGCGCTCAGCGCCGCGCCGACGAGGGAACCGACAGAGTTGTACCACCCCAGCATCGTGCCGCGCTTTTTCTCATCGGGGTAGGCATCCGAGAGCAGGGCGGGTGCGGCGATGACCACGAGGCCACAACCGATGCCGGCCAACGTCGCCATCACTGCCACGTAGTAGATGTCCAAGACGGCGACCTGGAAGGTCGCGGTCACCGTGAACAGCGCAACACCGACGAGCATGAGTGTGCGCTTGCTGATACGCCGCATGAGGCGGGCGCCCACGAGGTTGGACACGATGGCGATGAGCAGACCACCCGAGACGACGTAGTTGACCATGCCGAGGTTGTCGCCGAACAGGACGTAGTAGTTGTAGATGACGGGGATGACGATCATCGACGAGAACAGCACGTACGTCGTCGCGAAGATCGTCACGAGGAAGCCGATGAACTTCTTGCGAGGCATCGCGCTGAAGATCTTGGTGGTGGCACTCAGCTCTTCGGCCGAGTGGAGCTGGTCGGTCATACGGATCCTTCTTGGAGACATGTATCGGGCGCGCCGTCGGAGGGCTCGACCCGGGCGGACGCTGCAGCGAATCTGGCTACCCTCGGAATGTATTCGGCAGCAATCGGGCCTCTCGGCCGTCACGGGGATCTGTAACCCGCCATTTATGTAGTGCCCGCTGTTGTAACGAACGAGAAACGGCGCGGCACAGCAGCCCACACGGGTGGGTGCCGCCAGCACGCACGCACGCACAGAACGGGCGCGCGCGAAGACGCCCCCGTGGGGGCAGAGAGGCGCCACCCGCAGGGGCGAGATCGCGACGCTCAGTCCGCCGCGACCGCTCCGAAGCGACGCGTCACAAGTGCCTCGATGATGCTGACGACCGAGTAGGCAAGCATCGTCATCACCGCGATCGTGACAGCGGATGCCCACATCTGGTTGAAGTCGAAGGCACCCGCGGCGCGCGAGATGGATCCGCCGAGCCCTTCACCGGTCGCGAGCCACTCACCGATCATTGCCCCGGTCACCGCGAGCGGAACCGCAAGTCGCGCCGATGCGAAGAGCGCCGGCATGGCACTAGGTATGGAGATTTTTCGCAAGACGGTCCACGCGGTGCCGCCGTAGGCATGGACGAGTTCGACATGCTGCGGGTTGACCGCACGCAGACCGTAGACGAGGTTGATCAGCGCCGGGAAGAAGACGACAGCCGTCACAACCGCCGATACGCCGATGAGGTTGATGCCGAACACCAGCGTGATAAGCGGCGTCATCACCAGGAGGGGGATCGAGCGGGCAAGCATAATCGGCGGAATCACGGCATGCTCCACCGACCGGGACATGACAAACACGATCGCCAGGACGAACGAAAACGTGAGGCCAAGAACGTAACCCACGATGCAGTCGCGAGCTGTGATCACGAGGTTCGAGAGCACGACGGCGCGGTTCTCCGCGGCATCATCTGCCACGAACAGCCAGTTCCAGACATCCCAGGGACGTTTTCCGACGAGCGGGATGACATCCATCGTCTCTAGAACGACGATCCACACCACCACCGCGAGTGTGGCGGCGATCGCCAGCAGCCCGAGCCGCTTGCCGATGACGGCCCAGACGCTGTCGTTCATCGCTGACCTCCCAGGTCGATCTCTGCCGACCAGGGCAAGACAATGCGTCCGATCCAGCCGATGATGAGGTATCCGGCCAGCGAGAGCAGCCCGATGACAAGGCTGAGCGCGAATGTGCGCGCCGGCATGATGTCGCGCTGTGCGGCCTGAAGCGCCACCCCGATGCCGACGTCGATACCGCCGAGATACTCGCCAACGAGCGCCCCGATGAACGCGGCGGGCACAGCGAGCTTGAGCGCATTGAACACCGACGGCAGTGCCGCCATGACCTGCACCTTACGCAGCCGCATCATCCTGCCACCGCCGTACGCGCGAACGAGTTCGAGACTCGACTTCTTTGCGGCGTGCACCCCGAGCAGCGAGGTCACGAGCGTTGTGTAGAAGACCACGAGAGCCGCGAGGAACGTTGCAGCTGTCGCTCCGCCGAACATGATCATCACGAGCGGACCGATCGCCGTGATCGGCAGACTGTCGGCGACGACCCCAACCTGGTTGGCGATCTGATCCAGTGAGGGCAGCAGAAGCACGATCGCGGCGATCGTGAGCGCAACCGTCACGCCGATGAGATATCCCGGCAGCATCCGACCAAAGGTCGCGCTCAGATTCACCCAGTAAAACTCCCACCCATCCGATGCGATCGCAGCGACGATCCCGGCAGGACTTGGCAATGCCCTGCCCGGCACGACGGCGGCCGCGATCGTCCACAGGATGAGGAAGATCACGACACCCGCCACGCCGAGCAGGGCAGGGGAGGACGAGACGACGCGCTCGCGCACGGTGGTGGTGCTCATTGCTTGACTCCTTTGACGCTCACGCGTCGTCTCGTTCTCGAGTCGGTGCTCACTGAATGGTGCGAAGCTCCGGGTTCTCGTCGTACATCTCGTTCAGCAGTGACATGTCGAACAAGTCTTCTGCGGAGATGTCATACCCGCAGACCGCGAGCGTGGCGATGTTCGCGGCGATGAGGTCATCGCTCATCGTCAGAAGACCGTTGACCTCGGTTTCGGGAGTCACTTGGAGTGTGGCCTGGATGTTGAACGCGTTGAGCTGCTGCTCGAAGTCGTAGTTCTGCTCCTTGCCGTAGTCGTCCACAGCCGCAGTGGTGGCGGCCTCCGGGTCGGCGAGCGCAGCCTGCCAGCCCTGCACGACTGCCTTCAGGTAGGCCTTGATCTTCTCCGGCTCGTTCGCGATCATCTCGTCGCTGGCGACGTAGCTTTCCGAGACGATTGCCATGCCGTAGTCGGCGAGAAGGAACTCGTTAGCGTCGAAGCCCTGCAGCTCGAGGGCGTAGGGGCCCGATGTCGTGTAGCCGAGGTAGCCGTCGACCTGTCCCGTGGTGAGCTGGCTCGTGTCGCTGAAGGGAACGACGGTGACCTCATCCGCAGCGATGTCGTTGATTTCCAGCATCGCGTTGAACACGAGGATGTTGGAGTCGCTGACCGCGACGGTCTTGCCGATCAGATCCTCGGGGTCGGTGATCGGGTTGTCAGCCAGGGAGATGATCGAGAACGGGTTCTTCTGGTACCCGGTCGCGATGATCTTCACCTCCGCACCCTCGAGGATCGCCGGAGCAACCTGGAGCGGGCCGCTGATCCCGACGAACGCCTGGTCGCTGAGAACCGCGGTCACGGCGGAGGTCGATCCGGATCCGCCGGCGGTGAGGGTGACATCCGAGAAGCCGGCGTCAGCGAAGTAGCCGTTGTCGATCGCGAGATACTCACCCGCGAACTCCGTGTTCTTCAGCCATGAGAGCTGAACGTTGATGTCGCCGTAGGATGCCTCGCCAGCGGTGCTGGTGGACTCGGGGGCGGCACTCGATGAGCATCCGGCAAAGGCCAATGCAGCGGCCGCGGCAACGCTCACGGCAGCGAGAACGCGCCTGGCGCGTCCGGTGGTGTGGGTCACGGGTTCTCTCCTTCGTGCTACGGACTGCGTCCGACTTCGTCCACGGCACGGTGAAGGGGGCAAGGAGGTGGTGCAGAGCGCCCCGCGTCGGACAGGGAGGGAGCGTCTTACTCGACTCAATCGCGCGAGGCCCATGCGCGGAACGTGCGATCCGCTGAAACGTTGCGAATGGATCCAATTCGTCTCGGTGGGAACGCCAGACGACGTTTCGCTGCCGTTAACGCGCGCTTACACCGGGGAACGGGGTGTGATCATCGTCCAAAGCAACGAGCCGCCTCGGCCTGAGCGTCCTGGAACATGATCCAGAACCGTGGCGTTGGTGCCAGGGGAGAGCGTCGGATCCGCCCCGGCGCACCCCGCAGACTAGAAGAGGTGCGTGGACGAGCGCACAATTGCAGACCTGGAGCGCATGATGAAACTCGAGGAGATGCTGCGGCAAGAGCGCTTGGGCCTGAGCGTCGTGGTCGCCGCCCCCGACGCCCTGCACCGCGATGTGACCGGTGCGTACATCACTGATCTCCCCGACCCGTCGCGGTTCCTTTCGGTCGGCGACATCGTGCTCACGAGCGGCATGTGGCACAGCCGCACCGATGGAACCGATACCTTCGTTGCCGCGCTCGCACGGCAACGCGTCGCAGCGCTCATTGTCGGGCTCGTACATCTCGGGCACCTCTCGGACGACATCATCGACGCCTGCCGCCGCTATGGCCTCACGCTCCTGACGATCTCCGACCGGGTCTCGTTCAAAGAAGTGGCCGAGACCGTGACCGCCGCACAGGTCGGCGCCGCGGATGGGCTGGCAGCCAAGGGCATCCGTTTCAACGCCCGGCTGGCGGAGATCGTCGCACGGGGCGAAGGCGCCGAGGCGGTCCTCCGCGATTTCCGAACGGAGTTCGCCGTCGACTGCTGGCTGGTGGATGACATCGGAACCCTCGTGGCCGTCGCCGGCGACGTCCCGAGCACCGAGGATGTCGGCCGCGTCTGGAACATGGTCCTGGGAAATGACAGCACCGGACCGCTTCCGATTCCCGCCATGGGGGCCGGCTCGCCGCGAACAGCGTGGTCGGTGACCGCCTCGACCCAGCAGGTCGTCGGGTACTTTATCTGCGAGGGAGATCAGCGGCGCCTGAGCCGCGACACCCCGATCGTGATCGACGGGGTGCGCGGCGCCCTACGTGTCGATCTGGAGTTCTCCAGCAGGTGGCGCGGAGCCAACCACAGTCACGTTTCCGAACTCGTCCGCGTGCTGGCTGAAGACGCAGTCTCCCCCGGCGAGATTTCAGCGAGAATGCGCCTGGAAGGGCTCGACCCGAAAGATCCGACCATCGCCGTCATCGCGGAAGTGCTCGATCGGGCCTTCCCCCCGGCGGCCGTGCTGGAGATGAGCTACCGCCTGTTGGCGCGCGAGGACGCACGCATCATCGGATGCGTCATCGACGACCGCGCCGTACTGCTGCTCAACGGCCCAGGGGTCGACGGCTTCTCGGCTCACGACCACGCGTCCCGAGAGGAATTCCTCCCCAAGCTCGGGGGACGCCAGCTGCGAATCGGTGTATCGGATGCCCGCACGGGCGTCAGCGGGCTGTCAGCGGCAATCGTGAGCGCGGCAGAGCGGCTGAACACGCTGCAGGATGCCAGCCCTATCGCTATCGCCGCAACGAGTGACGTGCGCACCCACCGTGCACTGTTGACACAGTTGAGCGAGCGGGAGCGTCAAACCTTTGCCGCCGAGGTTCTCAGCCCCCTGTGGGACTACGACGCCCGCCAAGGTGCGGATCTGGTGCGCACCCTCCGGGTCTTCCTGCAGAACGCGTGCGCCTGGCAAGAGTCAGCGCGGCAACTCCACCTGCACACGAATACCCTGCGGTACCGCATCGCGCGCGCCGAGGAGCTGACGAATCGGTCGCTCAGCTCGATGGACGACCGCGTCGACTTCTACCTCGCCCTGGAGCTGACCACTCCCTAGGCCTGGGATCCCGAGACCTGCGCGAAGTGCAAGCTGTTCAGCCCGAAGGCGTTGTCGTCGGGGCGCAGCACGAAGGTCGGCGAAATCACCTCGGTCACCATCACTTCGACGGTGTAGTGCGCTTCTGCCTGCAGCACATGGCCCGCATACGCGGCAGCTCCCTGCGACTTCACGCCCACGGCGACGTGGATGTGCGGTTTCGGCGAAGCATCGACGGTTGTCACGGTCCCCGACCCCGACCCTTCGACGTAGCTGACGTCGACAGCATCCGCGAGCGGTGGCTCCTCATCCGCGAGCGGTGCATTCGTGGCGATGAGGCGAACGGATCGGAACGCGCCGAACAGGGTCACCGTAGCCTGGGCTACCCCCGTCCGGGCGCACCAGGCCGAGATCGTCTCCAGGAGTTCCTCACCGGGCTCGAGGACGAGCATCCACTGGCGACCGGTGGTCAGTAACGCACTTCTCACCGCACGCCTCCCGCCGCGGCAGCGCGAGCGTCCAGCTCCGCGACCCACCCGGCGATGTCCGCCTCGGCGGCGAAGCTCGAGCTGAGTGCGTTGCGCGCGAGGGTGGCAGTCTGCGTCGCCGACAACCCCAGCTCGCGCGTCACTGCCGCGAACGCGTCGTCGACGTACCCGCCGAAGTAGGCGGGATCATCGCTGTGGATGCTGACGTTCAGCCCCTCCTCGATCATCACCGGCAGCGGATGGTCCCGCAGCTCGGGCGGGGCCGTGCGGAGGGCGAGATTCGAGAGCGGGCAGACCGTGAGCGGAATCTGGTCATCACGGAGCCTCCGAACGAGGTCGGCATCTTCGAGGGCGCGGTTGCCGTGGTCGACGCGTTCAACGCCGAGCAGATCGATCGCCTCCCAGACGTACTCGGGCCCGCCTTCCTCGCCCGCGTGAGCCACCCGGCGAAGCCCCTCGGCCGCAGCCCGCGCATAGACCCGAGTGAACAGCGATGGCGGATACCCCACCTCACTCGAATCCAACCCGACGCCGATGAACTGGTCGCGAAACGGCAGCGATGCCTCAAGCATCTCCATGGCGGCATCTGCGCCGAGATCACGCTGGAAGCACAGGATGAGGTCGGCCGACATCCCCTCGGCGCGGGACTCGTCAAGCGCCGCGGTCAGGCCGGCGAAGATCGTTTCCATCCGGATGCCGCGAGCCAGATGAGTGGGCGGGTCGAAGAAGATCTCCGCGCGGCGCACGCCCGCTACTCGTGCCCGGGCGAGATATGCCGCGGCGAGATCGTAGAAGTCCTGCTCGGTCCGCAGCACCGCCGTATTCTCGATGTAGACATCGAGAAAGTCCTGAAGCTTGCCGAATCGGTACCGCTGCCGAAGCGTCTCGGCGTCATAGCTCGGCAGAGTCAGCCCGTTTCGCTGCGCCAAACGCACCAGGAGCTCTACTTCGAGCGTTCCCTCAATGTGGACGTGCAGTTCTGCGGTCGGGTGCATGGTTCCCCCGTGTTGTGTGGCGAGAGCACACCCGATCGCGGGTGTGTTGTCTGAGCCAAGCACGGGCGCTCCCCCAGCGGCTTCGGAGGATCTGCCGAGAAAGAGCCGCCTCTCGGCGGCCCACGATGTGCACATCACCAGGGTCCCGTCCTCGGGAAACTGTCGTGAAACGTCGCCGTAATGCACCCGGGAATGCCGCCAGCGTACGATGGCACTCCTGGTGGCGACTTGGTCTGATCGCACATGGACCCCGTCCGCGGCCACGACTGTACTGGGGGAGTGACGGAAACGACGACTTCATCCATAGTCGGCCAGCGCCGCCCCGGCATCGAGCTGCGTGGACTGACCAAGCAGTTCCGCGTGCATCGGGAGACGGTCACCGCACTGGACAACGTGGACCTCGTTCTCCCGGAAGGTGTGTTCGCATCCCTCATCGGGCCATCCGGATGCGGAAAGTCGACGATTCTGCGCATCCTCGCGGGGCTCGAGCGTCCAACCAGTGGCACTGTCATGGTGCACGGCGAAGAGCTCACCGCCGGCAAGCGGCCCGCAGGTCTCGGGATCGCGTTCCAGGACTCCGCTCTACTCCCGTGGCGTTCGGTGCGTAAGAACGTTCGCCTTCCTATCGAGGTCACCCACCGCGGCGACGAGCACGCCATCGACCCGCTGATCGAGCTCGTGGGACTTACCGGGTTTGAGAACGCACAGCCCTCTCAGCTGTCCGGCGGGATGCGCCAGAGGGTATCGATCGCGAGGTCGCTGGTCGTCGACCCAGATCTGCTGCTCTTGGACGAACCGTTCGGCGCACTCGACGACGTCACGCGCCAGCGTTTGAACATGGAACTCCAGCGAATCTGGACAGCGCGCCCCGCTACGACGCTGATGGTCACGCACGGGATCGCGGAAGCGATCCTCCTCTCGGATGTCGTCGCCGTGATGTCGCCGCGGCCCGGCCGTATTGTCGAGCTCGTCCCGATCCCACTCGAGCGTCCTCGCACGATCGCGATGATGAAGTCGACTCAGTTCCACGACCTCGAGGACATGCTCGGCGACATGCTGTACTCCCCCGCAGGCGCCGCGTGATGGTCACGCTCGTCATCCGAGGCGGCACCGTCCTCGACGGCTTCGGCACCCCCGGAATCGTCGCGGATGTCGCCATCGACGGAGACCTCGTGGTCGCCGTTGGCCCCGCGCTCGCGGTCGCGGGCGAGCGCGAGATCGACGCAACCGGCCTGTTCGTCGCGCCCGGCTTCATCGACGCGCACACCCACTCCGACGTCGTGCCGTTTATGGAAGACCCGCAGCCGTTCAAGCTCCGTCAGGGGGTGACAACCGAGATCGTCGGCAACTGCGGAAACTCGGCTGCGCCGCTCGTGGATGAGGAGGCCGTGGAGTACCACCGTCCGATCTCCAGCACGGCACGCGCCGGAGTCGACACCCATCCCCGGTCGTTCTCGGACTACCTCGACGAGATCGAGGCGGCGGGTCCGACCAACCACATAGCCTCGCTCGTCGGTCACCACACTCTGCGCATGAGCGCCAACGGCATGGACGGGGCGCTCCGTGTCGGAGCGCTCGAGCGGATGCAGAACCTCGCCGACGAGGCGTTCGCCGCTGGCGCGTTCGGACTCTCGACGGGGCTGATCTACGCGCCGGGCAGCTATGCCGACACCGATGAGGTGGCAGCGTTGGCGACGGTCGCCTACCGCTGGCACCGTCCATACGCGACACACATGCGCGACGAGGGGCACGGTCTGGCAGACGCCGTCTCCGAAACGCTCGACGTAGCGCGCCGCAGCGGCGTGCGCGTGCAAATCTCGCACTGTAAAGCGGCGGGGCTTCCCAACCACGGCCGCGGACCGGAGCTGCTCGCCCTGATGCACGATGCGCGAGCTGCGGGTATCGACGTCTACGGCGACCAGTATCCGTACACGACGGGCGAAACGTTCCTCAGCGCACTCCTGCCCGCAGACATGCAGGTCGGCGGGCCGGATGCGCTGCGGGCGCGCCTGGCGGACTCCGCCTCGCGGGCCGAGTGGTTCCAGATCGCCGAGGCAGGCGCGACGGGCGCCCCACGCGCCGGCGCGTGGCACCAGACGACCGCCGACGGGATCATGATCTCGATGCATGCCGAAGGGAGTCTGCAGGGCCTGACGATCGCCGAGGTCGCGGCCAAGCGCGAGATCTCGGCATGGGATGCGCTGTGCGCGGTTGTGCTCGCCGACCCGGCAGCGATGACGGTCTACCGCCTCATGAGCGAGGACGACGTTCGCGCCATCCTCGCCGATCCCCTCATCGCCATCGGTTCGGATAACTCCGTCCCCGTGGGCTACGCCCACCAACGGGGCTGGGGGTGCTTTCCCACGGTGCTGGGATCGTATGTGCGCGATGTGCCGCTGATCCCGGTCGAAGAGGCGGTGCGGAAGATGACGTCCCTGACCGCGCGTCAGTTCGGTCTCACCGGGCGCGGCTACCTCGCCCCCGGGGCGATCGCCGACGTCGTCGTCTTCGACCTCGACTCGATCGGGCACCCCGGCTCGCCGACCTCCCCGGCGCAGCACCCGACGGGTATCCCGTACGTCGTGCTGGCCGGTACCGTCGCCATTGACGCCGGTGTCTTCAGCGGACGCCGCGACGGCCGCGTGCTGCGCGCGGGCCATCCCGAGCCCTCTCGCCCCTGATACCCCAACACCCGACTCTGAGATTGAGGAGAACATGATGACAGGCACCACGATCTCCGGCGTCGAGCTGTGGGATGGCCATCGCGCCCTCGGGCGCGTCGACCTCACGTGGGAGGCCGGCACCATCACCGCCGTGACCCCCACTGCTGCAGGAACCCCTGCGTCGGGCTTCAGCGTGATCCCGGGCCTGGTCGACACTCACGTGCACCTCGACACCAACGCGATCTCGGGCAAGGCCGACCGATCGTGGGGGATCATCACCCCACCCGAGGAGCGGTCGTTGCATATCTTTGCTCACGCGCAGCGTGCAGTACAGGGCGGGGTCACGACCCTCCGCGACCTGGCCTCAGAGTCGTGTCACTTCGCCGTCTCGCGAGCCCTCGACGCCGGCATTCTCGAGGGTCCACGCCTCTATGGCGCCGGTCCGGTGGGGATGACGGCGGGGCACGGCGACCTGTTCACGCCGCCGCACTACCCGTACCGGCCCGCGACTGCCGACAGCCCTGACGAGTGCCGCAAGCTCGTGCGCACCTGGGCCCGCGCGGGTGCCGAGTCGATCAAGATCTACACGTCGGGCGGCATCCTCTCGATGGGCGACAAGGTCACGTGGCGCAATCACACTGACGCAGAACTAGCCGCCACCGTAGACGAGGCGCATGCCCTCGGCATGCTTGTCGCAGCGCACAGCCACACCGCAGAGGGCATCGACCGGGCCTTGGCTGCCGGAGTCGACTCCATCGAGCACGGCACCGGGATGACACCCGACCAGATGCGGGTGCTGGCAGAGCGGAACATCCCGGTCGGCCCGACTCTCCTGATCCACGAACGCCTCGAAGCCGGGGTCGAGGGGATCGCCGACGGTGCGCGGGAGAAGTCGGCCGAGATGGCCCGCGTCCGCGGCACCCGCCTGCGCGACGCCGGACGTGCGGGGGTGCGGTTCGTGCTCGGAACCGACGCGAACGGGGTGTTCACCCTCTTCGGCGACCAGATGGAGGAAGTTCGTCTCATGGCGGAGCTCTTCGGCTGGGATGCCGAGCGCGCGCTGCGGGCAGCAACGAGCGATGCTGCAGACTCGATCAACCTGGGCGGGCTCGTCGGCACGATCCGAGCCGGCATGGCGGCCGATTTCATCGTGATCGAGGGGCGCCCCTGGGAGGACATCGCCGAGCTCGACACGGCGCGCATCCGCGCGGTCGTCGCGCGTGGGCGGGTGCAGTCGGGCGAGCTGCCGACGGTCGTGGCATGAGCGCGGGCATCCAGCTGATCACGGCCGACATCGTCGTGCCGATGACGCGCGAAACCGAGGTCCTCTTGGATGCCGGGGTCGCGATCGACGGCGACACGATCGTCGCGGTCGATGACATCGGCGGCCTGCGGGCGCGATTCCCCGGCGCATCCGAGCGGCACCTGGCCGACCACGTCCTGCTCCCGGGGCTCATCAACGGCCATCACCACTCGGGCCTGCTGCGCGGCACCGCCGAACACCTTCCCGTCTGGGAGTGGCTGCGCCTGCACATCGACCCGATGCACCGCGTGCTCGAGCCAGACGATGCCGAAGCCGCGGCGCGACTCTGCTACGCCGAAGGGTTGCTGTCGGGCACGACGACTGTCGTCGACATGTGGCGATACATGGATCGCGCCGCGGCGGTCGCCACCGAACTCGGCAACCGGCTCGTCACCGTCAACTACGTCGGCGAGCACCCCGACTACGACTACTTCGACACGCTCGACGACAACGAACGAATCCTCCGGGAGTGGACCGGCGCGGCAGGCGGGCGCATCATGCCGTGGGTCGGGCTCGAGCATCCGTTCTACGCCGACGAGGCGGGCCAGCAGCGTGCGATCGCGATGGCCAAGGAGTTCGACACCGGGATCTACACCCACTGCAGCGAGTCCGAATGGGACGTCCAGATCTTCCAGGAGCGCATGGGCATGCGGCCGATGCACGCACTGGACAAGCTCGGGTTCTTCGATACGCCGCGGGCCATGATCGCCCACGCGGTGTGGCTGGATGCCGACGAGATCACCCTGATGGCAGATCGTGGCGTGAGCATCTCGCACAACCCCGTGAGCAACATGAAGCTCGCGAGCGGCATGGCCCCTGTCGCGGAGCTCATCGAGGCCGGTGTCGCGGTGGCCCTCGGAACCGACGGCGAGAAAGAGAACAACAACCTCGACATGTTCGAGGAGATGAAAGTGGCGTCCCTGCTGGGCAAGCTCCGGAAGATGGATGCCGCAGCCATGGATTCGTGGCAGGTCCTGCGGATGGCCACGATCGAGGGCGCCCGCGCAATCGGGCAGGAGGCGCGGCTGGGCTCCCTGGAGCCGGGGAAGCAAGCAGACCTCATCGCCGTGCGTTCGCACACGCCGAGGATGACGCCCCTGCTGCCCACCGGCGCCTACGCCAACATCCACCACAACCTCGTTCACGCCGTGCGGGGGTCGGATGTCTCGCTCACGATGGTGGCAGGTCACGTGCTCGTCGAGGACGGTGAGCTGCGTTCTGGTGACCTGTCTCGCATCATCGACGATGCGCGGGGCCGCATCCCGGGCCTGTTCGCGCGACGCACCGCATACCTCGATTCGATCGAGAGGCCGCCGGGGCTCTTCGATGACTGACAACGCCGCAGCCCGCTACCGTGGGGCCAGGAACGCGCATCCGACTCAGCGGCGACACGCTCGCCCCGACCCCGCGGAGATTCTGTGATCGAACTCAGCTCGTCGACATGGACCGACATGCGCGATGTCTTGGCTTCGGGTCCTGCCATCGCCGTCTTGCCGTTCGGGGCTCTGGAGCAGCACGGCCCGCATTTGCCCCTGGACACCGATACCCGCCAAGCAGAGGCGATCGCTCGCGGCATCGCCTCGAGCCTGGATGCCGTGCTCCTCCCGGCCATCGAGTACGGAAACACGTGGGGAAACGCCGCATTCCCCGGGACCGTGTCGCTCTCGGTCGACACGGTGGCGGCAATCTGCGGCGACATTGCGGCGTCGCTGGATGCGGCAGGCTTTGCCCTCTTGGTCGTGGTGAACGGGGACTACGGCAACCGGCTACCTCTCCAGCTCGCCGCAGAGAAGCGGGCGGCGGCAGAAAAGCGGATGCCGGTCCTGGTGCTCGACTATCCCGGGCTTGTCGACATCGGCGATCAGGTCAAAGAGAGCCCGTGGGCAGCCCCCGGGCTGTGCCACGCCGACGAGCTCGAGACGTCGATGATGCTCGCAATCTCTCCGGGCACCGTGCACCCCGAGCGGTTCGCCGCTGAATATCCAGATCTGCCGCCTGATTTCGGCCAGCGGCCCCAGGCGTTGGCGCCGCTCGGGGAGACAGGAGTTTTCGGCGACCCTCGCGCGGCGACCGCCGCGAAGGGCGAACAGATCATCGCGCATGTCGTCACGCAGTCGCTGGCCGCGATCGAGCGCACTCTGCGAAGTCTTGGGCTTCGGTGAGCGCCCATGGCGTGGCCGACCGCTAGCGTGTGGGTCAGCCCCACTGCCACCGCGCCTGTGTGAGGAGACCCCGTGACCACCTACCTCCCGCTGCCGCGCCCGGCTGGCGATGCCGACACCATGCGCATCCAGCACGGGCTGCTGCGTTACGTGCGCGAGGCTGCCGCGCTCGGGGCACCCTTGCCCGGCGAGCTGGAGCTGACGGCGCGGCTGGAGTGCAGCCGCCAGCAGCTGCGCAACGCGATGGCGCAGCTCGAGGCGCAGGGAATCGTCCGGCGGCGACAGGGGACCGTGACAACGGTCGATCCCATCGCGCTGCGACTGAGCGTGCGTCTCGAGGAACAGTTCGAGCACACCGAGCTCCTCGACCGCCTGGGCTATCACGCCGCGGTGGAGGTTCTCGAGTCGCGATCGTTGCCCCTCGGCGCTGAGATCGGTGCCGTGATGGAACGGCCCGCAGACACGACTCGACTCGCCGTTCGCAAGAGATGGCGCGCGGATGGCGCCGTCGCGATGATCGCCGACGACACGGTGCCGATTCCCGGTGACCTGCCCCCGGAGTTCGACCCGAGCGAGTCGGTGTTCACCTTCGCGGCGCGGGTATGGGGAGAGCCTGTCGTGTGGGAAGTCACGACGCCCGGGGTGGCGACGCTGTCGGGCGAACTCGCTGAGCTGTTCGAGGCGGGCGAGGGCACCCCGGTCATGACGCTCGAGGTCATCGGCATCGGCGCGAGCGCGCGCCGCATCCTGCACAGCGTCGAGTACCACGACCCCGGGATCGTGTCCTACTCGCTCGTGCGCACCGTCCGCCCGCCGTGGAGCGCGCTGTAAGCTCGTCGCCCGCTAGAGCCAGAAGCCCTCGTGCACGACGGAGGCCTCATCTTCGATGTGCGGCCCTGAGACCTCAATCGCGCGCTGTCCTCGGGCGAACACCTCACGGCACGGCAGCGAGAACGTCGGGTTCTCGGGGTGGTCACCGGTGAGACCGAGAAGTCGATACTCCGAGAGTGCATAGACGACCCGGTCGATCCCTGCCCAATAGGCGGCCCCCGAGCACATGACGCAGGGTTCCGCACTGGTGTAGAGAGTCGATCCCTTCATGCCCTCGATGCCGAGCGCCCGGGCAGCCGCGGCGACGGCCCGCAGCTCAGCGTGTTGGGTCGGGTCACCGGCCGGTGGCAGGGAGTTGTTTCCCGCCGTGGCAACGACCGCACCGGACGCATCGACCACGAGTGCTCCGAACGGGTGGGCGCCGGCCTCACGCGTCTGGGCGGCGATATCGATGGATGCCCGAAGATGCGCGAGGTCGAGGTCGGTCAGATCAGACACGAAGAAGCTCCCTTGTGAACAAGTCGATGAGGTCGGCCCGAGTCTACGTCGTAACAAGCCGTAATTTTGCGCGTCGATTACGACGCTGTTACAGGTGTCGAAAGGTTACGGGTCAACTTGTCAACAAGTACCACCCAGCGGATAGCGTTCTGACAGCCGACCCGAAAGGCACCGCACCCTCATGCCGACCCCCGTTCCTGCCGCCCCCCGTATTGACGAGCAGGCCATTCGCGCGCTCCCGAAAGCTGAGGTGCACATCCACCTCGAGGGGACGTTCTCGCTGCACGACATGCTCGTGTTGGCGAAAGAGAGCGGCGTCACGCTCCCCGGGCCGGCCCGGACGATCTTCGACATCTCCACCCACGACGACTTCTCCGCGCCGAGCGTGACCACGGGCGGCGGCACGGGCGCCGGGTCTGCGGGTCTGACCGGCTTCCTGCGCTTCCTCGACTGGCAGTGCGGCCTCGTCCGCACGCCGGAACAGGCTGCGCGCGTGGCGTACGCGTTCGCTGCCCGGCAGACTGCGTCGGGAATCCGCTACTCGGATGTCATCGTCAATCCGACTCACTGGAACGCCTGGCGCGGGCGCGAGCTCGATCTGCTCGCCGCCCTGTCGGAAGGATTCGACGAGGCAGCCCAGGACGGCCTCTGCGAAACCGGCATCGCGTACTCCCTGCTGCGCAGCCAAACAGCCCGTGAAGCCGAGGACATCGTGGCCGCGCTCACCTACCGCCGACCCGAGCGCGTGGTGGCACTCTCCGTGGACGGCGACGAAAAGGTCACGGGTCGCACCGGCGAGAAGTTTCAGGCGGCATTCTCCCGCGCCGCCGTTGCGGGCCTTCGCCGCACCGTCCACGCCGGAGAATCGAGCGGCCCCGCGGGCGTCTGGGATGCGATCGATCTGCTGCGGGCGGAGCGCATCGACCACGGGGTGCGCTCGATCGAGGATCCGGCGCTCATCGAACGGCTCGTGCGCGACGAGATCAGCCTGGGCGTGTGCCCGCGCTCAAACGTGTCGCTGGGCATCTACCCCGACTGGGCCTCGCACCCGCTGCCGCGCCTCCTGGATGCCGGCGTTCGTGTCACGCTGAACACCGACGACCCGGTTCCCCTCGGCACGACACTCGAAGCTGATTGGGCTGTTGCTGCCGCCCAGTTCGGTTTCACCGAAGCTGACCTTGCGGGCTTCGCCCGCCGCTCGATCGAGGCATCTTTCGCATCCGACGACCTCAAGCGCGACCTCCTCATCGAACTCGACGCGCACGTGGCGGCGCCGACATCATGAGACCCCTTCGCCCCCCGGTGACGATCGCTGCCGCGGCCCTTGTCGCGTCGACAGCGCTCGCTCTGGCGTGGGCGGCGAGCGCGCATGCTGCCGACGAAAGCGTGGCGCTGGCGCCGATCGTTGCCGACTGGCCCGACCGGTTCGCGGTCGTCGGCACGAAGGCGGAACCGCTGTACACCGAGCGCATTTCGTTCGCGCGGTCCGGTGACGACTTCACGCTCACGATCGAGGTTCTCTCGCAAGGCGACGTTGCGCTCGGGACCCAGACCAGCACCGTGTCGGTGGATGACGGCACTGTTCGCTGGGTCGAAGGGTGCACGAAGACCGACGCCCAGTGTGAGAACGACACCGGTCTACGCGGCTTTCTGACGACAGCTCTCGTCGTCGCTGCGCAGCGAGCGGGCACACTCCCGGCATCCGGCGTCGTGCGCGATCTGCACGGCACGGATGTCGTCTGCATCGACGACGCGGACCTGTACTCCGCGCCATCCACGGTCTCCCTGCACCCCTGCTTCGACATCGCTTCCGGGGCTGTCCTCGGGCAATGGTCCCCCGATTCACACGCGTTCGTCGGCGCCACCCTCGCCGACGGATTCCACATCACCACCCCTGCACCACCACTTCCCTGACCCTCCCGAAAGGACACAGCATGCGTATCTCACGTTCCCTTGCGTTCCTCGCAACCGCCGCGACAGCCGCGGTCGTTCTCGCCGGATGCTCGGCCTCCACCGAGCCGGCAGCATCCGACCAGCCCGCCTCCGAGGTCATCACCGTCGGTGCCCTCACCCCCGGCAATGCGAACGACGGCGCGTTCAACCAGGCGCTCGCCGACGCCCTCGCACAGCTCGAGGAGGAGGGTCTGATCACGTACGAGCTGCGCGAGCAGATGGCCGACCCGGCCGAGAGCGAGCCCGTGATCGCCGACTTCGCCAGCCAGGGCGTAGACCTCATCATCGGACACGGCATCGAGCTCGGCGACGCCATCTTCTCGGTAGCCGAGGACTTCCCCGACGTCGCCTTTACAGCATCGGGTGGGGCCGACATCCTGGAGAAGTACACCGACAACGTCGAGACCTGGACGTACGACGTCTCTCAGGTCGGCTACCTGTCGGGCTACATCGCGGGGCTGACGCAGCTCTCGCCGATCGGGCGCGTCGAGAGCCTGGAGCTCGACTTCATCACGGCGACTGACGCGTTCTTCCAGCAGGGTGTGGCAGCAGCCAACCCGAGCGCCGAGCTGCTCCCGGTCGTCTACGCCGGAAGCTTCGACGACGCCGAGGCCGCAGCCTCCGCCACCACCGGCCTCATCGGCCAGGGCGCGCAGCTGGTCTACACGACCGGCGATGGCATCGCCGCGGGTGTCGGAGCCGCAGCTGCTGACGCCGGAGTTCCCACGGTCGGCGTCTCGCCGGCGGCGGGCGAAGAAGCACTCTCGGTGAACGTCTCGACCGTGGACCTCGACATGTACCCCATCGTCAAGGCGTGGGTCGAAGAGGTGGCTGCCGGCGAGTTCGGCGGCAAGGGCGTGGTTTCCACGCTCCAGAACGGCGGCCTGACCTACCAGGAGATCAACGACGTCAACGGCACCATCCCCGCGGATGTCGCCACGAAGGTCGAAGAACTGATCGCCGGCCTCGCCGACGGAAGCGTCACGATCTCTTGACCAGCACCTCCTCCTTCGAGACCGGCCGGGCCCTGGTGGCCCGGTCGGTCTCGAAGACCTTCGGCGCCACGCGTGCTCTGCACGACGTGGATATCGTGGTGCGCCCCGGCACCGTTCACGCCCTCGTCGGCGAGAACGGCGCCGGCAAGTCGACGCTCGCCAAGATCCTCGCGGGAATCCAGGCGCCGGATGCCGGCACGATGACCATCGGCGGTGCCGCATACGCTCCGCACGACCGCGCTGCAGCCAAGGCCCGCGGCGTGAACATGGTGCCGCAGCAGTTGAGCCTTGTCGGCGAGCTCTCGCTGCTCGAGAACTTCCTGCTCGTGAGCCCCCGCCGCCTGCTACGGCGCCGCGCAGCTCACACCCTTCTCTCCCACACCCTCGAACGGGCAGACGTCGACGTCGACCTGACCGTACCCACGCGGAGCCTCACGCAGGCTCACCGCCAGCTCGGTGAGATCGTCGTCGCCCTGGCTGAGGGCGCGACGACCCTGATCCTCGACGAACCGACGGCAAGCCTTGGCCCCCGCGAAGTCGGCGGCCTGTTCGACCACCTCCGCGCGCTGTGCGAGGGCGGCACGGCAATCGTGCTCATCACGCACCGCCTCGAAGAGGTCGGGGCTGTCGCCGACGACGTTTCGGTACTCTCCCACGGCCGCCTCGTGCACCACGGTCCCGCCGCCGAGCTCAGCCCAGACCGCGTCGCGCGCCTCATGGTCGGCGAGCTACCGCCTCCCGCCGAGCGAGCACCGCGAACCCCGGGTGACACCGTCCTTGAGCTCCGGCACGTCACCGCGGTCTCCGACACGGATGCCGACCTCGAGGCCGTCAGCCTGCAGGTGCGCGCGGGCGAGATCGTCGGGGTAGCCGGAGTTGCCGGGAGCGGCCAGAACACGCTCATGGATGTCCTCGCGGGGTTGACTGTCCCCCGCGAGGGGACAGTGCGGATCGACGACCTCGACCGGCCGCGGGCCGTGGACCTGCTCGAACGCGGCGTCGCCTGGATCCCCGAGGAGCGCAGCGACGGGCTTGTGCCGAGCCTCAGCCTCGGAGACACCCTCTCGCTCTACGACAATGCCGTGGGCTCGGCATCCCGGCGCCCGAAGGAACGTCGCGATGCGGAATCGACGCTCCAGGACTTCGACGTCCGCCCCGCGAACCCCACTCTCGCCGCCGGCGGCCTCTCGGGCGGCAACCAGCAGAAGCTCCTGGTCTCGCGGGAGCTCGGCACGGGCCCCCCGCGGGTCGTGCTCGCTTACGGTCCGACACAGGGCTTGGACCTGCGCGCAGCGCAGGCGATCCGTGAGCGGCTGGTCGCGGCGGCCGAATCGGGTGCCGCAGTTCTTGTCGCATCGCACGATCTCGAGGAGCTGATGCAGCTCGCGGACCGCATCCTCGTCATGTTCTCGGGACGCATCGCCGCCGAGTGGCCGATCGCTGAGGTCACCACCGACAAGGTCGGGGCGGCGATGGCGGGCCTGACACCTGCCGGATCCCCCACCACCACCATCACTCCTACCACTGAGGATCTCCCGTGACCGAGCTGAGCAGTCTGGTCCCCACGACCGAGGAACTGGTGCGCCTGCGCGCCGTCGCGTCGGGGAACGACACCCCTGACCTCATCATCCGCGGTGGCCTGGTGCAGTCGCCGGGCACCGAGGAGTGGCTCGAACGGGATGTCGTGATCAGCGGACGACACATCGCCACGCTCACCCCCTGGGGCCACATGCCCGAGGCGCACCGCGAGATCGATGCATCCGGCAGCTACGTGGTTCCGGGCTTCATCGACGCGCACCTGCACATCGAGTACACGAACCTCACCCCCGGCGAACTCGCGCGCCTGTCCGTCCCACGCGGCACGACAACAGTCCTCGTCGATCCCAACGGCGCCGCAAACGTCTGGGGGGCTGACGGGATGGATTTCATGCTGTCCACCCGCACGCCGCTGCACATCTTCCAACAGGTCTCACCGACCACGCCGGGCGCCCCACACCTCGAGCTCGGCGGTGCCGTCATCCCCGAGGAGACGGTACGCGCACGCCTGTGGGATGACGTGACCGCGACCCTCGGCGAGACGAACCCGTTCGACTACAGCGAGCGCTCGACCGGAAGGTTCCGCGAGGCGCTGGCGGCGCGACGCCGGATGACGGGCCACACCGCCGCTCAAACGCACGAGTCGCTCTGGGGATACCTCGCCGCCGGCATCAGCGATGACCACAACGCGTCCACCGTTGATGAGGTGCTCGAGCGCACGCGACTCGGGGCGATGATCACGATCATGGCTTCGTCCCTCACCGACAACACGCTGCCGCTGTTCGCCGACCTCGAAGCCATCGCACCGGCACTTCGGAGCCTGTGCTTCTGCGCCGACGACAAGCACGCGCTCGATCTGTCGACCGAGGGGCACATCGATCACCACATCCGCCAGGCCATCCGCTTCGGTGTGGATCCGCAGCTGGCATACCGGATGGCGACGACGCAGCCGGCTCATTACTACCGCCTCGACCAGGTGCTCGGCATCCTCGCCCCCTCGCGCCTGGCCGACGTGCAGATCATCCCGGATCTCGCCGAGGTCCGCCCCTCGCACGTCATCGTCGCCGGTCAACTGCAGGGGCACGACGGCGCCCCGCTGTTCACCAACACCGACGACATTCCGGCGTGGACCCTGGACACGGTGCACCTGCCGGCCGAGCTCCCGGCTGACATCTTCGCGCTGGCTGCTCCCGAGGGCGCGCAGCGGGTGAGCGTGCGGGCGATGGAGATGTACAACGGCTACTTCAAGCGGGAGTTCGAAGCGAGCCTCGAGGTCGTCGACGGGCGCGTGGTCTCGGACGCCGAGACCGATGTCTTAAAGATCGCCGTCGTCGACCGTCACCATGGGACTGCCGAGACCGGCATCGGATTCGTGCGCGGCTTCGGCCTGACTCGCGGGGCTGTGGCGATCACCATGAACTGCCCCAACATGAATATCGCGGTGGTTGGCGCAGACGATGCGTCAATGCTCATGTCCGTCGAAGAGCTCGGGCGAATGGGTGGCGGTTTCGTCACTGTCGCTGACGGCGAGGTCGTCGGGCGGGTTCCGCTTCCCGTCGGCGGAATGATGAGCGCCGAGCCCTGGCAGCAGACCGCCGCAGCCCTCGCGGAAGGTCACGCCGCGACGGCGGCGCTGGGATGCCGCATCCCGTCGCCCTACATCATCCTGTCGTTCGTCGGCCTCTACGTCGTGCCCGACCTCGGGCTGACCGAGCGGGGTCTGATCGACGCCGCGACGCAATCGTTTGTCGATGTGCTTCTCCCCGGCCCCGCCGGCGCGTGCGGTCACACGCATCCCCCCCACGATGAGGCGCACACATGAGCGGCAGGGTGCGCGGGTGGATGCTCGCGGGAAGCGTCGTCGTCGCCGTCCTGGTCGTCGCGACAGTGCTCATCCTCCTCGCCGGCGCCGACCCACTAACCGGCCTGCAGGGCCTGATCGCCGGGGTCTCGAGTTCCCCCTATCGCGTCGGTGAGTTGCTCGTCGGGGCGGTGCCGATCGCGATCGTCGCGCTGACGCTCATCCCCGCGCTGCGCGCCGGCGTGTTCTCCGTTGGAGCCGAGGGCCAGGTGATCTTCGGCGCGATCTTCGCAACCGCCGCGACCCTCGGCACAGCCGGCCTGTTCGGCGAGGGGGTTCCCGCCCCGGTGTACTGGGTCATCGGCATGGTCTCGGGCGCCCTCGGCGGTGCCGCGTTCGCGCTGCTGCCGGCGTGGCTCGCCGAGCGCTGGCACGTGAACATCATCTTGTCGACCCTCCTGCTCAACTACATCGCTGCGGGCTTTCTCGGCTGGACGCTTCGCACATGGCTCGCAAGTGATGAGAACACAGCTACCCCGCAGAGCCCCCAGCTGCCCGAGGCATCCGCCCTGCCCGATCTGATTCCCGGCACGCGCGCGCACATCGGCGTGCTGCTGATCATCGTGGTCGCCGTGCTGTTCGAGTGGTGGCGGCGCACCTCGCAGGCAACCCGCATCGGCGTGTTCGCCGAGCGTCCACGCCTGGCCCTCCGGCTGGGAACGACCCGCGCGCGGACTCTCTACGGCACGATGCTCGTCTCCGGCGCCGGAGCTGGCGTGGTGGGGTGGCTGCAGGTTGCCGGCGTGAATGAGCGCCTCTTCAACTCGGTCTCGGGAGGCGTCGGGTTCTCCGGCCTCGCTGTCGCCCTTCTCGGAGCGCTCCTGCCCGGCGGCATCCTGCTCGCTGCTCTCTTCTTCTCGGCGCTGACCGCGGGAGCACTCGGCATCCAATCGGCGACGGGCACCGTGCCCTCCTCGATCGCCGACGTCATCAAGGGGGTCCTGCTGCTCGGGGTCGCCGCGGTCGCCGGTGTCACGGCCCGGTCGGGGGCGGCCAGGCCCGCCGCGGCGCCCCCGTTGACGGATGTCGCATCAGTCGCTCCCGACGGTGAACCCACCCCGACGGCTGCGTCGGTGTCGGCAGGGACGGAGGAGCGATCATGAGCATCGAGCTGTGGGCCTCCATCCTCGCCGGCGCGATCGTGCTCGCGACGCCGCTGGTCATCGCCGGGCTCGGCGAGGGGTTCGTCGAGCGCGCGGGCCGGCTGAACCTCGGCATCGAGGGGATGATGATCCTCGGCGCGTTCGTCGCCGTATTCGTCGCGAGCTTCGCGGGGCTCGTCGCCGGCCTTGTCGCAGCGATGCTCACCGGACTCGTCCTGGCCGCCCTCATGAACCTCGTCGTATACCGACTCGGCGCCAACGAGATCGTCGTGGGGCTTGCGATCACGATGCTCGGCCTCGGGCTGTCCACCTATCTCTATCAACTGTGGGTGCCCGCCGGTCAGACCAACGTCTCAGTACCGACGGCACCCAAGCTCGATCTCGGCATCCTCACCGACATCCCGCTCATCGGGCCTGCCCTGTTCGGGCAGAGTCCCCTCGTCTACGGTGCCCTCGTGCTCGCGATCGCCGCCTGGGCGGTGTTCCGCTTCACGCGCTTCGGCCTGCAGGTGCGCGCCGTCGGCGCCGACCCGACCTCGGCGGCGCTTCGGGGTGTCCGCCCGCGGCAGATCGGAGCCCAGACGCTGCTGATCGGCGGGGCGCTCGCGGGGCTCGCGGGCAGTGTCATCACCCTCGGCTCGATCGGCGCGTTCAGCCCCGACATCACCGCAGGCCGGGGCTACATCGTGCTGGCAATCGTGATCATGGGGAGGATGACTCCCGTCGGCATCGCGATCGGGGCGCTGCTGTTCGGCTTCCTGCAGAGCTTCTCGCTGCTGGCGCAGTCGACCGCGATCCAGCTTCCGAGCGAGCTGTACCAGACCTTCCCCTACGCCATCACACTGATCGTTCTCGTGCTGACCTCTCGCGCAGCGCTCCGACGTCACCTGGGCCGGCACGTGCGCAGCAAGCCGGGCCGTACCCAGAGCCTCACCCCCGCCTGACCTCATTCGACCAAGGGAACACCCATGCTGACCCGACGCTCCCCGTTCGCCGTCCCCGCTGCCGAGCAGATCTGGATCGACACAGTCACGACGCTCGCTCAGGAGTTCGCGGCAACCGTAGCCGACGACGACCGTGACGCCCGGCTGCCGATCGAGCACCTGCGCGCCCTGTCGGCCTCGGGACTGGATGCCGCGTTCCTGCCCGTGGAGCATGGCGGCCAGGGCCTGTCTTATGTGACGCTGGCGCACACGGTCCGGATCCTCGCCGCCCACCATCCCGCCGTCGCCACCGTCTGGCTCATGCACATCGGCGCAGCCCACGCGCTCGTGACGATGTCGAGTCCCGACGAGGCGGCGTTCTTTGCCGCCGAGCTGCGCGCGGGAAAGCGATTCGTCAATGCCCTCTCCGAGCCCGCGGGTGGCAGGTTCTTCCTCGCGCCCCAGCAGAACGCGACCCCCGCCGGCGAGAACTGGACACTCACCGGTCGCAAGGTGTTCGTCTCGGGCTCCGAGGCCGCCGACCACATGCTCGTCAACACGAGCATCGAGGGGGTACCGGCCTTCTTCGGAGTGACCGTCGACGACAGCATCAGCTTCCCGCCCATCGACGAGACCGTCGGGATGCGCGCCACGCGCAGCCGCACGGTGCTGTTCGAGAACACGCCGCTGCTGGCATCCCGCCGGTGCGGTTTCCCCCCTGCCGACTACGCCAACCTCATCACCGTCGGCTTCGGAATGCTCTCGATCGGCATCGCCGAGTCGGCGATGGATGCCTATGCCACCGCCGCCCGCAAGAGCAAGGGCGGCGCGCCCTCCCAGGCCGAGAACCAGTGGGTGCAGATGGAGACCGGCATGCTGTGGACGCAGCTGCAGGCAGCACGCCTGTTCGCCGAGCGCGTCGCCTGGCTTGCCGACGAGCGGTCCGAGGAAGCGATGCCCGCCGCCGCCGAGTCGAAGATGCTCGCCAACGAGGTGGCCAAGCAGGCAGCGGCCGAGGCGCTCCGCGTCGGTGGCGGCGGGAGCTTCCTGCTGAGCTCGCCGATTCAGCGGATCTTCCGCGACGCGCAGGCCGGAGCCCTCATGGCTTACTCGGTGCCGCTGACCCAACAGGTCGTCGGCGAAGCAGTCCTCGCCGACGGCTGATCCCGGCGCAGGCGTCGCTAACTCCTCAAGGCTGCCGCCGCCGCGGCTCCCGAACCGCCGATCGACCCGAACATCCGCCGGATGCGAGGAGTTAGCCACAGAGGGAGGCGTGCCCGGGCGGCGGTGTCGGATGCCGCGGCTAGCCTGATCGCATGGCCAAACGTCCCACCGCCGCTCCCTACCGGTGTACCGAGTGCGGCTGGACGACACTCAAGTGGGTCGGGCGCTGCGGCGAGTGCCAGCAGTGGGGCACGGTCGTCGAGGCAGCCGAACAGACCGGGATCGTGCGGACGCTCGCCCCCACGGCGCCGAGCGCCGATCGCGCAGCGCAACCGATCACGCGGGTCTCGGCATCGGACGCTCCCCGCCGCACGACAGGCATCGGCGAGTTCGACCGCGTGCTCGGCGGCGGGCTCGTCCCGGGTGCCGCAATCCTGCTCTCCGGCGAGCCCGGCGTCGGCAAGTCGACACTGCTGTTGGATGTCGCGGCGCACTCCGCGGCATCCGGTCACCGTGTTCTCTATGCAAGTGCCGAAGAGTCGGTCGCGCAGGTCAGGCTGCGGGCATCTCGCACCGGTGCCCTACACGATGAGCTGTACCTCGCGAGCGAGACCGACCTCGCGACGATTCTCGGCAACGTCGACGAGGTGCAGCCGAGTCTGCTGATCGTCGACTCGGTGCAGACTGTCTCGTCCGCGATGCACGAGGGGTCAGCGGGCCACCCCTCGCAGGTACGCGAGGTGGCTTCGACCCTCATCCGTGTGGCTAAAGAGCGCGGCCTGCCGGTCATCATCGTGGGGCACGTGACCAAGGACGGCTCGATCGCCGGCCCCCGCATCCTCGAACACCTCGTCGATGTCGTCTGCCACTTCGAGGGCGACCGCCAAAGCTCGCTGCGCTTCGTTCGAGCCCTGAAGAACCGGTTCGGTCCGACAGATGAAGTCGGATGCTTCGACATGGCCGGCGACGGCATCCAGGAAGTGGCAGACCCGAGCGCGCTGTTCCTCGGTCACGGCGACCCGGTCGCCGGGACGTGTGTCACGATCGCGATGGAAGGTCGCCGGGCCCTACCTGTCGAGGTGCAGGCGCTCACGATCAAAACCTCGGCCCCGAACCCCCGCCGCATCGTCAACGGCGTCGAGGCCTCACGGGTTGCCATGGTGCTCGCCGTGCTCGAACGCCGAGCGGGCATCGTCGTCAGCGACCACGACGTGTACGTCTCCACCGTCGGTGGGGTGCGCCTGGCCGAGCCGGCCGCGGATCTCGCCATTGCCGTTGCCGTTGCCAACGCCGTGAGCGAGACCGCCCTCGCCAAGGGGACTGCAGCGATCGGTGAGCTGAGCCTCGCGGGCGAGATTCGACCCGTGACGCAGGCAGCCCAGCGGCGGGCCGAGGCCGAACGCCTCGGGTACCGGACCGTCGTCGATGCCGCATCCAAGAACCTGCGGGGCGCCCTCGGCGACCTGAGTCTGCACACCGTGCGTCCGGGACGACGGCCCGCTGCCGGAGGCCCCGACGACGAGCCGGGCTTCTAGACGACCGCGTCAGTCCTCGGGGTTGACCTCCAGAGCGACAAGCACGTCCGTCGGGCTCGCCTGCATCGGGTGTGGGCCTGCCAGGTCGAAGAAGACGGTGGCGATCTCGTCGCGGTGCGCTTCGAGGAAGGTCTTGAGACTCGCCGGCGGCATGAGCGCGACAGCTGGCGGGAGGGTCGCGGGCTTGTTCACCGCGTCGCTGAAGAGGAGGAGCGCCACCTGGCCGGTGTTCGGGTCACGGAAGGTCCACACCTCGCCGACGTCGAGCGGGTTGTCGCGCTGGCCAGGCTTCATCAGCGGAACCACGGTCGGACCATGCCGCAGCGCGAACGCCACTGCTGCCATGTCCTGCGTCTGGAGCGCGTCAGCCAGCTGCGTATTGCGGAACTCCAGCGGCTTCGCGCCCTTCTTCCCAGCCATCCTCCCAGGGTAGATGAGCAGCCGACGCCTCCCGGAATCCGGTCAGCTCAGTAGAGGAAGAACTGCTTCGTCTGACTCGATGCGACGCCGCCGATCTCGACGGCGAGATGGTACGACGCACCGCCCCCGCCTGCCGTGGGCCGAGACTCGGAGTCGCAGGTACTCACAGAGGAACGAGTGCGGTCCCACGTCAGCGGTGTCGAACTGTCGACAGTCTGGCCCGCCTCAAGCGTGACGATCATGTCACTCGGTTCCGTCTGGCAGTCGGTCGAGCGCCACCACGTGTCGCTGCCGCTGGTAATCGTGAACGACTGCGTGGTGGTTCCCACGTTCATCGTGCACGACGAATCCGAGGTGTTCGTCAGCCGAATCGACAGTTGCGGGTTCTGACCCGAGCCGTATTCATCCTGATCCGTGCGGGCCTCGACCGTCACGTCGCCACGCGTACACGTCGGGGGCGCTGTCTCGAGCGGCCCGGGTTCGGTGGTCGCCGCAGCATCGGGTGTCGGCGAGTCGGTCGGGGCGAGCGTCGACATGCTCGGGCTCGGAGCGGCGGATGACGTGCGTGTCGGCTTTGGGTCGGCATCCGGCTGCGCTGCACTCGACCACGGTTGAGCCACGAACAACCAGACAATCGCGGCGATGATCGCAATCAGTGCGAGGAGCACGACGAGCCGGCGGCGCCGGTACACACCCGGCGACGGGCGACGGCGCGGGGGCTGAGTGCTCATGCCTCCAGGGTAGGCGTGGTGCCGTTCGACCCCTGATCGGCGCGCCCGTGGTCACTCGAGGAGCCGGTGGGCTCGTCGAGTACGGGCGCGACAAGCTCCGCGACGCTCACGCCACGGCGGCGAGCCGTTTCGAGAAGGTGGTTCGCGACATCGGCGGGAAAGTCCCGCGGCACGCTTGTGGCCGGGCTGTCCCGCAGCAGGAGCGCGAGCACGGGAACGACCACGACGCCCAGCGCACTGACGATGCCGAGCGTGCCGAGCGCTCGCGGATAGATATCGGCATCCGCGATGGCATCCCACCACACCCCGGCTACCGCGAGCGCCGTTGTGACCCCCAGGGCGACCAGCGTGGCTGCGAGTCCGATTCGGATGATGGGACGATGCCGCTGCGACAGCAGGAGCATGAGTGCGGCCAGCGCCCAGGCCGCGGAGATGATCAGCCCGCTCACGAGGAGCCGACTGAGAATCCGCCAGAAGTCATCCGAGCCCTGCTCGGCCCACACGCTGATCAGGGCGACGACGGCAGAAGCAGCGTTCACGCCAGCGCCGGCAACGCCGAACGAATGCGCGGGGCGAGCCCACAGGGCCAGACACGATAGGGCGCCGACGCTAAACCCCCCGACGATCAGCGTCGTCACCAGAACGCGGCTCATCAGATCGCCCTCAGGCCCGATCAGCAGCACGGCGATCCCGGCTCCGGCGGCGACGACGAACGAGACGACGATCACCGCAACCAAAGCCGTGAGGATGTTCCGGCGCGTTGCGTGCTTTGGATGAGGTTGCGAGGAATGCGCCATGACGGGAGAGTCCCACGCGCCTGCTCGGCCCGCAAGGGCCCAGGAGCCTTACCCGAAGGTCTTCAGCATCCGGGTGTTGCCGAGGGTGTTGGGCTTCACATGGGCGAGGTCCAGGAACTCGGCGACGCCCTCGTCAGGGGAACGGATGAGCTGCGAGTAGACATCCGGGTCGACGACCTGCTCGCCGATCACCTCGAAACCGCGGGCCGAAAAGAACTCGACTTCGAAGGTCAGACAGAACAGCCGCCGCAACCCCAGGGCGCGAGCGTTCTCTTCCAATCGATCGACGATGGCGCGGCCGACACCGTGATGCAGCCACTCATCGGCAACGATCAGAGTGCGGATCTCGCCGAGGTCGTCCCACATCACGTGCAGCGCGCCGCATCCGATGAGTCGACCGTCGGCATCCTCCGCAACGGTGAACTGCTGCACCGACTCGAACAGCACCACGAGGTCCTTGCCCAGGAGCACTCGCCGCTGCACCCAGGGTTCGAGGAGGGCCTGGATTGCGCGAACGTCCGCCGTTCGTGCCGGGCGGACGCTGAATTCGGTCATCCCCCCAGCCTAGAGCGCGAACTCTCCAAGGAATCTGCCAGGCACACCCTCTTCCCTGACTCACCAGTGCGGCGGATGATCGAGGTAACACCACCGATCGCGCGGTGATGTCAAGCCCCCACCGTCTCGCCCGGTGCGGGTGGACCCTTCAGGAGCAGTTCCCTTCAACGGGAGGAGCCACCATGGTCCCCACGACATCCACCCCCACGCCCGCTGCCCCGCCACGCGCCACCGCGCCGCCGGTGGAATCGGTCGTTCTCATCGGTCCCACCACGTACGAAGTGCATCGGTCTGATCAGGTCGTGGGTTATATCGACATCGTCGGCGGGATCTATGTCGCCCTCGCCGGCGCCCGCTACGACCACGCGGTCGAGGTGCGGCAGTCGATCGTCCTCGACACAGCGGTCGCCGCGCTCATCGCGCCTTCCGCTGCGGCCTGAGCCTAACGACGAAGGGGACGGATGCCGAAGCATCCGTCCCCTCTCAGCCTGTGCCGGGATCAGTCCGAGGTGATCGCCAGGTCAGGCGTGATCGAGATGTCGCCGCCCGAGATCACGCCGACCGCGACCTTCTCACCGCGCGGACCGTGCTCGAACAGGAACTGGCCGTTCTCGGCATCCACCTTCACGTGGTCGCCGGGGTTCAGTTCGCCGTGCAGGATCTTCTCGCTCAGCTGGTCCTCAATCTCGTGCTGCATCGCGCGACGCAGCGGGCGAGCACCGAGGGCCGGGTCGAACCCGACCTCGATGAGGCGATCCTTCGCGGCAAGCGACAGCTCGATCGTCATGTCGCGGTCGAGCAGGCGCTCGCCCAGGCGCTTCGTGAACAGGTCCACGATCTGACGCAGTTCGTCCTTATCGAGCTGCGGGAACACGATGATGTCGTCGACGCGGTTCAGGAACTCGGGCTTGAAGTGCCGCTTGAGCTCTTCGTTCACCTTGCCCTTCATCCGGTCGTACGACGTCGCGGTGTCACCCTCGACCTGGAACCCGACCGGGCCGCCGGCGATCGCCTGCGAACCGAGGTTCGTCGTCATGATGATGACGGTGTTCTTGAAGTCGACAACGCGTCCCTGACCGTCGGTCAACCGACCCTCTTCGAGGATCTGCAGGAGCGAGTTGAAGATGTCGGGGTGGGCCTTCTCGATCTCGTCGAACAGCACGACAGAGAACGGCTTGCGGCGCACCTTCTCGGTGAGCTGGCCGCCCTCTTCGAAGCCGACGAATCCGGGAGGGGCACCGAACAGCCGCGAGACGGTGTGCTTCTCGCCGAACTCGCTCATGTCGAGCGAGATCAGGGCGCCCTCGTCGTCGAACAGGAACTCGGCGAGCGCCTTGGCGAGCTCGGTCTTTCCGACGCCGGTGGGGCCGGCGAAGATGAACGAACCGCTCGGACGCTTGGGGTCTTTCAGGCCCGCGCGCTGACGACGGATCGTCTTCGACAGGGCCGCGATTGCCTCCTCCTGGCCGATGACGCGCTGGTGCAGCGCCTTCTCCATGAAGACGAGGCGGCTCGACTCCTCCTCGGTGAGCTTGAACACCGGGATGCCGGTGGCCTGGGCGAGCACCTCAGCGATCAGACCCTCGTCAACGACGGCGGGCGACGAGACCTCACCCGAACGCCACTGCTTCTCGAGGCGCAGGCGCTCGGCAAGCAGGCTCTTCTCCTCGTCGCGCAGGGATGCTGCCTTCTCGAAGTCCTGGTCCTCGGATGCCGCTTCCTTCTGCTCGCGAACCTTCGCGATCTTCTCGTCGAACTCGCGAAGCTCCGGCGGGCTCGACAGGATGCTGAGACGCAGGCGCGCACCGGCCTCATCGATCAGGTCGATGGCCTTATCGGGCAGGAACCGGTCGCTGATGTAGCGGTCGGCGAGGTTTGCGGCGGCGACGATCGCGCCATCCGTGATCTGCACCTTGTGGTGCGCCTCGTACCGGTCGCGCAGCCCCTTGAGGATGTTGATCGCGTGGGGCAGGCTCGGCTCGGCGACCTGAATCGGCTGGAAGCGGCGCTCGAGCGCAGCATCCTTCTCGAAGTGCTTGCGGTACTCATCCAGCGTCGTGGCACCGATGGTCTGCAGCTCACCGCGTGCGAGGAGCGGCTTCAGAATGGATGCCGCGTCAATCGCGCCCTCTGCGGCACCGGCACCCACGAGGGTGTGGATCTCATCGATGAAGACGATGATGTCGCCGCGCGTGCGGATCTCCTTCGTGACCTTCTTGAGGCGCTCTTCGAAGTCACCGCGGTAGCGGGATCCGGCGATGAGCGAGCCGAGGTCGAGCGAATAGAGCTGCTTGTCCTTCAGCGTCTCGGGGACATCGCCCTTGACGATCGCCTGCGCGAGGCCCTCGACAACGGCGGTCTTGCCGACGCCGGGCTCACCGATCAGCACGGGGTTGTTCTTGGAGCGACGCGAGAGGATCTGCATGACCCGCTCGATCTCCTTCTCGCGCCCGATCACGGGGTCGAGCTTGTTGTCGCGTGCTGCCTGCGTGAGGTTGCGACCGAACTGGTCGAGCACCTGCGAGCCGCCCTGCGTGGTTCCCTGGGCCTGCTCGCCGGCGCCGGATGCGACACCTGCGGGCTCCTTGCCCTGGTAACCCGAAAGCAACTGGATGACCTGCTGGCGCACCTTGTTGAGGTCGGCGCCGAGCTTGACGAGCACCTGAGCGGCAACACCCTCGCCCTCGCGGATGAGGCCGAGCAGGATGTGCTCGGTGCCGATGTAGTTGTGGCCGAGCTGCAGCGCTTCGCGCAGCGACAGCTCGAGGACCTTCTTGGCACGCGGCGTGAACGGGATGTGTCCCGTCGGCTGCTGCTGGCCCTGGCCGATGATGTCTTGCACCTGCTCGCGCACGGCATCCAGCGAAATGCCGAGCGACTCGAGCGCCTTGGCAGCAACGCCCTCACCCTCATGGATCAGACCCAGGAGGATGTGCTCGGTGCCGATGTAGTTGTGGTTGAGCATCTTCGCCTCTTCTTGGGCGAGCACAACCACGCGACGGGCACGGTCGGTGAATCTCTCGAACATCCGCTTACTCCTTCGGCCGGTGAGTCGCTGGATGCTGACCCACTGCTGGCGTCGTACATCGAGAGTAACGACGGAGCGGGAAAGCTATGCCCGTGTTCGCCAGGGGCATACGAGGGTTGGCGCGCGCTCGCGCGGGGATCCGTTCGTTCGTTTGCCGCCGCACGCCGCGACCCCAGCCCGCCGAGCGCGAATCGGGGCAACCGAATCCCGAACGTGTTCACCAACCTGGCTGTTGACCAACTCGCCGTCTGCAGCATATCGTTTTTCAATAACAATGTTTATCGATATGTGCGGAGGTTTGAATGGCATCCACAGCCAGCCCTTACCGAGTTCTCTCTCGTGGGGACACCATCGCAATGTCAGTGTTCTTCGTCACCGGGGCGCTCTTGGTCGTGACCAGCGCGATAAGTGCAGTGTCGAACATCGTCGAGCTGTTCACCGACTCGGCCACTCGGGTGTTCGCGGAGTTCGCCGGGACGGCGGCTCAGGCGCCCATCGGACCGGATGGCGCCACCGTCACAGTCGAGCTCGACTCCGCCTACCTTCTCGCCGATCAACTCCCGTTGGCATCCGTGGTGGCGTTGGTCCTGGAACAGGCGGTGGTGGTTGCCGCTGTAGCAACGGTCGTGACGAGTCTCCTGCTGGTGATGTGGAGCATTCTGCGCGGCAGAGTGTTCGGCCGCCGCAATACGACCCTCATCGGCACGGCTGCGACAGCAGGCTTTGCCGGCGTGGCGCTGGCACCCTTCTTCGGCAACATGGGCGCGAACGGAGCGTTTGCAGCAATCTCCGGGGGCGACTTTGACAACGTCGTCTTGTCGGCGAATCTCGCCCAGCTCTTCGGCATCGCCTTCCTCGGCGCACTTGGCACGACAGTATTCATGGTCGGCGATCGCATGCAGCGCGACACCGAAGGGCTCGTGTGAGCCCCGCCGAGGTCGAGGATGACGGCCCCAGCGGCATCCACTGTCGCCTCGATGAGTTGCTCGCCGAACGCGGGATGACGCTGACGAGACTGTCAGAACTGGTCGGCGTTTCGGTGGTGAACCTGTCGATCCTCAAGAACGATCGCGCTCGCGCCATCCGTTACTCCACCCTGTCAGCGATCTGCCGCGCCCTGGATTGCGAGGTCGGGGACCTCCTCGTGCGCGCGGACGCGCGCTAGGCATCCGCCCGCCCGCTCGTCGCCGCACTCTGTGCCGGCAATCGTTCGCTTGCCCCAAACCGTGCCCGGGCACCGTCGCTCACGGCGTGTTGCGGCAAGTGAACGGTGTCAGTACCGGGCCGCAAGGGCGAGACGGATGCGGGTGAACAGCTCCCCGCGGTGGAGATAGAGATCGTCCTTCGTGACCCTCACGATCCGCCAACCACGTTCGACGAGCATCTCGTGGCGCCGAATGTCCCGCGCCCACTGCTCTGCATCCCGCAGGTGATGCTCTCCCTCGTACTCGAAACACACACCCTTTGCGGGATAGGCGAGATCGAGAAGTGCGAGCAGTCGATCCCCGTCCAAGACCGGCCAGTTGCATTCGGGCTCGGGCAATCCTGCGTGGAGAACGGCCAGACGCAAATGAGTCTCCGGGCGCGACCTTGAGCGAGCCCGAACCAGGGGACGCGCAGCACGCAATCGCTCGATACCGAGCCGGCGACCGGCGTGCAGAGCCCGGTCGAGATCTGCGAGGGATGCCAGGGCTGCGGCATCCATCTCCCACATCGGCTCGCGCACTGCGGCGTCGCCGACAGCAATGAGGTCCTCGAGCACGAGTTCAGCGGCGAGTTCTGCCCACACCGTTGCGGGCGTCGATACGCGCAGGCCGGTTGCGGGGTGGGTGCACACCTCCGCGAGGTGCGGCGAGACCGACCGGCCCCGGATGCCGCGGGCGCGGCCCGCGCGCGCCGGCAGAGTGACCCCAACGTCCAGCGGACGCGGCACCGCCGCATCGCCACGATTTCTCGTGAGCATCCGCTGGGGCGGCAGTGGCAGCCCCCACAAGATGGCGGCAGTCACATGACTGAAGAACTCCTCCTCCCGCATCCGTTGCGAGTACTCAATCGCCCGGCGAGCGATCGACGCTTCGCCGTCATCCGCCGCGTCGCCGTCGACCGAGCGCACACCATGGAACGGGCGGGAGAGGTCCTTTCGCCGCAGCCGCGCCTCCGGCACACCGAGACGGCGAGCGGCCGCCACAGAGAACGGAGGCACGAGTCCATCGGGAAGGGGCGCGGGGTGCGGCATCCGTTCAGCATCACCAGCGCCACTCCCTGGGACGGCGCACCACGGGCGAATCCGGGGACAACTCGCGCCGAACCGCCCTGCTGGGAGGAGCGGATCGACGGCACGTCGGGCCTCACATGCTTCAAACCGCGTGGACCGGGATCGGGGCACGGCGTGTTGCGGCAAGCGAAGACGGACCGACGAGCGGCGAGGTCCACCGGATGCTGGAGCGGGCAGCATCAGTTCGGTTGCCCCAACCTGCGGGATGCGCAGCTCGGTAAGGCGTGTTGCGGCAAGTGAACGGATGCCTCAGCCAGCGAGCAACGGTTCGTTTGCCGCAAACTGCGCGGCACCGGATCGGGGCGCGGCGTGTTGCGGCAAATGAATGCGCGCGGAGCGCGGCGCGATGGGTCAGTCGCTGGCGCCGTAGATCGTAATCGTCTGGTCGAAGGAGTCGCCGGTGAGCACGAGCTGCACGTCCTCGACGCCGGAGAGGCCGTCGGCGAAGGCGAAGTTCGTGCGCGGCGCCATGTCGGCGGTGCAGACCTGGTCGGCGGGCGGATCCTGGAACGTCACCGTCACTTCCGCCTCACCGGTGACTTCGCTCGATTCGACGACCGGCACGCAACCCGAGGAGCCCCAGGTCAGGATGACGAACTGGCCCTGCTGCTGGGTCCAGCCAGCTGTCGGCTCGTAGTCAGTTTCGCCGCCGGGGCCGGCTAGGCCGGACGCGCCCGCGAGCGTCACATCGCCGTAGTAGCCGGCCTCACTGGTGACCCGGATCTCCAGGTCTTGCGACGGGTCGACCCCGTTGGGCACGGTGACGAGCGTCGCGCGGGGAACGAGGTCGCGGGTGCACGCGGTGTCGGCATCCGGCTCCACCAGCTCGACGGCGAGCGCTCCGTCGGAGTTGATCTCCGCCGACTCCGCGGTGGGAACGCAGGTACTCGAGCCGGATGTCACGACGGCGATGATCCGGCCGTCATCGAGCCACGCTGCCTCGACGTCGGTTTCTTGCCCCGCTGGCGCATCGGAGCCACTGAGGCACCCGGTGAGGCTGAGCGCGGCGGCGGCGCCGAGAACAACTGATGCAAGGATGCGGCGCTTCATGAGGCTCCTTGGGGCAACGCTGCTACTGGAGTGCAGAGGTGAGTCGGGCGAGGTTATCCAACACCGTGGACCTGAGTGGTTGCTTCATCCACTCCTCGAGCGTGAGCTCGCGGCTGAGCGACCGGTACTCGGCCTCAACGCGACGCATGTCGGCGACGAACTCCTCGCCGCGCACCATCATCGAGATCTCCATGTTGAGGCCGAAGGAACGCATGTCCATGTTGCTCGAGCCGATGACGGCAACATCGTCGTCGATCGTGAGGCTCTTCGAATGCAGGATGAAGGGCCTTTTGTACATCCAGATCTTGACGCCCGCGCGAAGCAGCGCCTCGTAATAGCTGCGCTGCGCGTGGTAGACCATCGCCTGATCGCCCTCTTCCGAGACGAAGAGTTCGACATGGATGCCGCGCTGGCAGGCCGTAACGAGCGAGAGAAGCAGCGACTCCTCGGGGACGAAGTACGGGCTGACGACGATGATCTTCTCTCGCGCCGCGAACAGCAGGCCCATGAACAGCTTGAGGTTGTTCTGGTATTCGAACCCCGGACCGGATGGAACGATCTGGCAGTCGAGATTGCCTCCCGAGTCGGGGGCGGATGACAGATCAACCTGGTCGGTGAGGATCTCGCCGGTCTCGCTGTACCAGTCCGAGAGGAACACCACGTCAATCGACGAGACGACCGGTCCTTCGACGCGCGCCATGAGATCGACCCAGTGCAGGCCTCGCTTGATGTTCTTCTTCAGGTTGTAGGTCGAGTCGGTCACGTTCTGCGACCCGACGAACGCGACGTTGCCGTCGACGACGAGGAGCTTGCGGTGGTTGCGCAGGTCGGGGCGCTGCCACTTGCCCTTCAGGGGCTGCACGGGCAGCATGAGCTTCCACGCCGCCCCCATCCGATCGAGCCGCTGCAGGGTCTTCTTGTAGAACGGTTTACCGCGGTTGGCCCAGTGGTCCAGGAGCACCCGGACGGTGACGCCGCGCGCGGCGACCTCTTCGAGGGCTGCGAAGAAGTTATCGGTCGATGCGTCGGTTTGCAGGATGTAGAACTCGACGTGCACGTAGCTCTGGGCGCCTCGGATGGCCTCGGCCATGGCATCCAGGCTCGCCTGATACTCCGAGATGAGGGTGGCCTGATTGTCACCGGTGAGCGGCATCGCGCCCAGGTTGGTGTTCAGGTCGACGAGCCCCGTGAACCAGGCCGGCGCGCCGGGCCGGAGCGTTCCGACAGAGATGCTCTCGCCGTTCTCGCGCAGCGCGGTGTTGATCTGCTCCTGCTGCTGGCGCTTCTTACGCGGCAGTCGCGGGTTCCCGATCAGCAGGAATAGCAACACACCGACGACCGGGATGAAGTAGATGGCGAGCAACCACGCCATCGCCGAGGTGGGGCGGCGGTTGCGTGGGATCACGATGATCGCCGCGATACGGATGCTCAGATCGAGCAGGAAAACGGCGAGAAGCCACCAGAACGCGATATCGGGGAGGTCGACTGTCACATCGACGTCTCCGCCGGACGTCAACGGCACAAGGCCTGCAAGTACCATGCGTTAGTTCCCTCCGCTGTGACGTATCTCACGTCAGCGTAGTGGGAACTCGGGCTATTGCTCGGTCGCGGCGGGCGCCGGAGGAAGCCCGCGGGCCGCGCGTTCCTCGGCTTCGATGCGCGCGTACTCGCGGCGCTCGTTGCGATCGGCGCGGATGATGCTGCGCAGAACCCAGAAGAAGAGCGTCACCACAACGATGGTCGGCAGGATCGCCCAGAGCGCTGCCACCCAGAAGTTGTCCACGCCTCCAGGATACGCGGCTCTCTCCCCAGGTCGCCTCGAGCGTCACCTATCCCCGTCCCGCCGGTGATCCTGCCGCGCAGCACAGCGCCGCTCGCATGCTCATCCCCATGACTCCGATCATCCATGCGACCTCACCCGCCGAGTTCCTGACCGTCGTTCCCCGGCTCCTCGGGTTCGTCCCGCAACGCAGCGTCGTTCTGGTGCCATTCCGCCGCGGACGCAGTCGCGGCGCCCTGCGCCTCGACCTCCCACCCGACGACGATCGCGCCGATGAGATAGCCGCGACCATGATGGGGCTCGTGTGCCGGGTACCCGAGGCCGACGGCTGCGCGATCGTCGTCTATGGCGAGAGGGATGCCCCGGCTCGCGGCCTTGTCGAGGGGATCGAGCGTCGAGCCGAAGCCTGCGGAGTGGTGATCGTCGAGGCACTGTGGGTCGCCGACCGGCGGTGGGGTTCGTACGCGACGTCGGACGCGGGTTCGGTCCCGTCGGCGGACGATCTGCCCTCGGGCCTCGGGGATGTCGCGGAGCCAGAAGCGAATCAGTTCGCCGGCGCCGACCTGGTCCCGCTCGATGCCGCACGATCCGACGCGGTCGAGAGTGCATGCACGGCGCTCGATGCGGCAATCCGGGCATTGGTGCTCTCCGACGCGGCCCATCCACCGGCCGATGCTGCGCGGATCGATCCCCGCGCCTTCGCGGCGGCATGCCTGCTCGATGACCTTCCGGCGTTCGTGGAACGACTGCTGAGCACGGATGCCGCAACCCTGGAACCGTTTGAGATCGCCGCTGCGGCGTGGGCCCTGGGGAGACCGTCCTTGCGTGACATCGCCCTCATCTGCTGGATCGACGGGATCGATGCCGGAGACGAGGCGGCGCACGCGCAGGCTCGCTGGGAAGACGGGGACGAGTACCCGAGCGAGATCGCGATGCGGCTGTGGGGCGAGGGCGCGAGGCCGTCACCTGAGCGACTGGGCCGCGCCCTGCTGCTCGCGCGCCACGTCGCCAGCGCCGTTCCCGCATCGCGGCGCCCAGGCCCGCTTGCGGTTGCCGCGTGGTTCTCGTGGGCACTCGGCAGGTCGACGCACGCCGACCTCTTCGCCCAGCAGGCGACAGCGATCGAACCAGAGCACGGACTCGCTGAGATCGTGCGCTCGTTCGTGGGAGCCGGCCACCTGCCCGACTGGGCGTTCCGGCTGGATGAACCGGGGCGGTGAGCGCGCCGGCTTACTTCACGAGCCGGCCTATTTCACGCGCCGTCTATTTCACAAGGGGGAAGAGGATGGTTTCACGGATGCCGAGACCCGTGATCGCCATCAGCAGTCGGTCGATCCCCATCCCCATGCCACCGGTGGGCGGCATCCCGTGCTCGAGCGCGCGAAGGAATTCCTCATCGATCCGCATCGCCTCGTCGTCACCGCGTGCGGCAAGCTTTGCCTGCTCTTCGAATCGCTGGCGCTGGATGACGGGATCGACGAGTTCGGAGTATCCGGTCGCCAACTCGAAGCCACGAACGTAGAGGTCCCACTTCTCCACGACACCGGGGATCGATCGGTGCTCGCGCACGAGCGGGCTCGTGTCGAGGGGGAAGTCCATGACGAACGTGGGGCGCACGAGTGTCGGCTTGACGAAGTGCTCCCAAAGCTCCTCGACGAGCTTGCCGGGAATCGGGTGCGCGGGAACCTCGACGCCGAAGCGCTCGGCGATGGCCGTCAGGTCGGCAAGCGGTGTTGCGGCGTCGACGCGCGGCGCGGCATCCGGCCCGCCCCACTTCGCAGCGAGCGCGTCGTTGAGGGAGTCGTACATCGACATCCGCTCCCACTCGCCGCCGAGGTCGTAGACGGTGCCGTCGGCCCAGGTCACCTCGGTCGAGCCGGTCACGGCGATCGCGGCGTTCTGGATGAGCTCCTGCGTGAGGCCGGCGATCCCGTTGTAGTCGCTGTAGGCCTGGTAAGCCTCAAGCATCGCGAACTCGGGGCTGTGGGTCGAGTCCGCGCCCTCGTTGCGGAAGTTGCGGTTGATCTCGAACACCCGGTCGATACCGCCGACGACCGCGCGCTTGAGGAACAGCTCGGGCGCGATCCGCAGGTACAGCTCGGTATCGAACGCGTTCGAGTGGGTGACGAAGGGGCGAGCCGACGCCCCCCCATGCTGCACCTGCAGCATCGGGGTCTCGACTTCCACGAAACCGTGAGCGGCGAACGTGTCGCGCAGGCTGCGGTTGACACCGGCGCGGGCAAGCACGGTCTGACGCGCCTGATCGCGGGCGATGAGGTCGAGGTAGCGGCTGCGGACGCGACTCTCTTCGCTCAGTTCCGCATAGAGGTTCGGCAAAGGCAGCAGGGCCTTCGCGGCGATCGTCCACTCGGCCACCATGATCGACAGCTCACCCCGGCGGCTCGAGATCACCTCACCCGTCACGGCGACGTGGTCGCCGAGGTCGACGAGTTCCTTCCACCGCTGCAGCGATTCCTCACCCACGGCGGCAAGCGAAACCATCGCCTGGATGCGGCTGCCGTCGCCCGCCTGGAGCGCGGCAAAGCACAGCTTCCCGGTGTTACGGCTGAAGACGACCCGACCCGCAACCGACACGGTCTCGCCCGTCTCGTCACCTGCCTCAAGATGGGCGAAGCGTTCGCGAACCTCAGCGACGGTTGCGGTCACCGGCACACTCACCGGATAGGCGCCGCCCGCGGCATCCGTGCGCTCGGCCAGCAGCCGCTCGCGCTTTGCCAGCCGCACCGCCTTCTGCTCGAAGACGTCCTCGTCGGATGCTTCGGGGGCGGCGTCCGCGGGCACGGCGGCAGGCGTGTCGGTCATGAGGGGGGCTCCTTGAAAATCGTCGCCCAGTCTATCGGCGGGCCGGCGAGGCTCCGCTGGCAGTCGCTCCGGCTCAGTCCACGGGTGGGCGGATGTCGTCGGTTCCCGCCTCGACGAGCGCGTGGTCGACGGTCGTATGCATGAGCGCCGCGAGATAGCGCCCCGGCTCGGCAACGCCGGCCGAACGCAGCAGGTCGGTGGCCTGACGGATGATCGAGCGCGAGAAGTCGGTGGCGGTCGTGACACCCTCGGCGTAGGCGGCTCGGTCGCTCTCGGCGATGATCACGGGCTCGCATCCCAGTTCGACCGCGAGCGCCTGCGCGATCGGCAGGACGGGCGCTGGCGCAGTGACAGCCGCATACGCACCGACAAGGGTCCGCAGGTCGATCGACGTGCCGGTGAACGCGATAGCCGGATGAATCGCCAGGGGAATCACGCCGCGCGCCAGCGCCGGAGCGAGGACGTCGGTACCGAACGCCGGATCGGTGTGCATGACGAGTTGACCCGGCTGCCACGCGTCGAGTTCGGCGAGTCCGGTCACGAGTCCCTCGAGCTGATCGTGTGGAACGGCGATCACGACGAGCTGGCTCTCCCGCACGACATCCTGTGGGTCCCGGAGGGGGACGCCCGGAAGGATCGCGGCGACGCGGTCGTCGTCGGATCCGCTGGTGATCGAGACGATGGCGTGGCCCGCTCCGGCCAGTGCTGCACCGATCACGGGCCCAACCCTGCCCGCGCCGACGATCCCGACGCGCAGCCTGTCGCTCACTCCTCCCCCGCCCAGCGGTGCGAGCGGTCGGTTGCGACGGCGCCGATGGCGGCGCGCTCGCCGTCACTGAACAGGCGCAGCGCGTCGTCACGGTCGAGGATGCCGAGGCTGCCCGACACGCGACCGATGACCGTGTGCGCGCGGATGTTCGCAACCCGAAGCGCGCGGTCCACGGGACCCTGGCTCACCTCAAGGCTCTGCATCCGTGCCAGCGGCACGACGGCGAGAGTGCGCCAGATCCGACCCCGACGCAGGAACAGCGCGTCAGTTCCGAGCCAGTATCCGTTGCGGCGCCAGGAGAGCGGTCGAAGCAGCCGGGCCCGCCTCGGCGTGGTCGTGTACGGGTCGTCGGCCACGGGACCGAGGGCACCGTTGTCGACGATCATGGGCCAGTCATCCTGGTCGATGGTCGGCAGGATGAGCCGCAGCACCCGCTCGACATCGGCGCGGCTGCCGACCGGCAGCACGGTGCCGAACTGGTCATTGGCGCCGTCGCTCATGCTGCGACCCGACAGTCGGTTGATGCGAATCGCCCACCAGCCGAACGGGCGCCACATCAGCGGCTGCGTGACCTCGACAGCGTGGATGCGACCCGGCGGGATGATCTCGGTGATCGTCGTGAGCAGACCGTAGGTGATTCGCACGCCGCTCGGGGTCGGGGCGATCGAGTAGCGCAGCGACCGGGTGATCGAGCGAATCCAGTAGGCACCGAAACCGAGCACCGCCGGAACGACGGCGAACAGTACCCACCCGGTCGTCGTGACCGCCCCCGTCACGATCGCAGCGATCGCCGCGACCAGAAAGATCGTGGTGCCCGACAGGGTTTGGGAAGCGACCAGGCGTCCGACGGGGATCGACACGACCGACTCCGGCTCGGCAACGGGCGCCTCGGCCCCTGCGATCAGGCCCGTGATTCCTGCCGACACGGTCTCGGATGCCGTGGCGCGCCGCTGCGCCTCGCCCCGCTCGCCCAGCTGACGGCCCGATGCGAGCCGCAGGATGTCGCCGCGAATCGCCTCCGCGTTCGCCGTCGACAGGTATTCGAGCTTGACGTTCGCGTCCAGGCCCGCGCCCACGACCTCGAGCTTGGCCAGGCCGAACAGGCGTGCAACGGTGGGGCGCGTCAGGTTCACTCCCTGCACCCGGTCAAGCGGTGCGCGGCGGTGCGACCGGAAGACGACTCCCGAGCGAACCTCGACATCGTCATCCGTGATGCGAAAACTGTGGAAGCGCCAGCCGAGATAAAACAGGCCGACCAGCACGATCACGACGGCGAGCACGACGAGCGTCGCGACCAGGATCAGGTTGTGCGAGACGACGTAGTCGACGGGGTCGCCCGGGATCGACTCGCCCTCGAAGCCGGGAGCCAGCCACGGCAAGAAGATCGCGATGAGCCGATCGCGCAGGTTCGCGATGATGACGCCAGCGACGATCACCAACACCAGCCCGCCGCGAAAGAGCGGCGTCAGGGGATGCATCCGATGCCACTCAC
>Ga0209066_10000548_pt1 | contig 53892 bp, 40 predicted proteins | sample All_14_2_FD_187198 | JGI IMG/M metagenome (GOLD analysis project Ga0209066, IMG submission 187198) | Freshwater microbial communities in response to fracking from Pennsylvania, USA - Allegheny Zone_MetaG_DW_15 (SPAdes) (version 2) ...
AAATAGCTTTAATTACACCGAAACAGAAGCCACTTCCCTTATCAATCTTTACAATCATACCAACAATTAATTCCTTCCGAAGACTTTATCCAGGTTAGTCGAAAGAGTTATGAAGTTTGGCGATCCGGCCAAATGATAAGCTGATCTAGCATAGCTAAACGAGAAACCATAAGTGGTAAGCGAGAAGCCCCATGAGAAGCCAACTGACTTAGTATTATCATTGATCTTTAATTCTTGTCTGCGGAGATAATTATAACCAACTCTGACAGCAAAAGCTTTAAAAGGTCGAAGTTCAGCACCTAAAACAATATGACGCATTAACTTATCCCCGAAACCTCCCATATTACCCACCTCACGAGTCTCACCGGTAAAAGGATCCGTTTCAATATTATAAGGACTCTCATACGTAACATCCCACTTCTGGAGATTAGTAAACAAGATAGAGAAAGTGAGCGGTAAGTGAGCCAAAGACTTTGACAAGCCAAGTTGAACATCAAAAGGTAACTCCTCATCTGAGGCATTATAGTACTTATTCAATACAATACCAACATTTCTGACCATAATGGATGCTGTAAAACCATTCTTAGGAAGATGATACGACCCAGAAACATCAACAGCTAAGGCAGAAGCATTATAATCACCGTATGAAGATTGGATAAACTTGATATTTGCACCAATTGAAAAGTTACTATCCAGAGAGCGACCCCAGCCAAGATTTAAGGCTAAGTCGCCAGCAGAAAACTCATTCGTGGTCAGTCCTTCAGCTGTGGTACCCTGAAAAGTACCATAATTGATATACTGGACAGAACCAACAAAACTGCCTAGTTTTTCAAATGATCGACCATATTGGGCGAATCCATAGTTGATCGAATTATAGTAATCGACAAAACTTAGACTAATATCATTATGCACCCAACTTGCAATAAGAGAAGGGTTATTCAAAGTCAGAGAAAGATCCTTATCATTAATAGCAAGAGAGTTACCGCCTAAAGCAGCTATCCTTGCAGAAGCAGGGAGGTTAAGGAAGGCAAAAGAGGCATCTCCTCCGCTTTGCGCCATAGACTTATTAGAAAGGCCACTGATTAGCAGGGCAATAATTATCAGAGTTGAAAATTTTCTCACTATGGTAGTATTTGAGATCATTAGCAGTTGTAAAGTTACTCTTTTTGCCACATTACCCATGAAGTGGCATTTCCAATCTAAGGAACGTCTTTCATTCGTTTTTATTATTAAACACTACTATTTCTGTTAATTGAATTCTTCTGGATACCTTTGCAAAAATTTAATTTATAGCTTTATGGCCAGATCGCGTAAAGATCTTCCCCTGATTGAACAACTAACTGTCATAGATGCCGGAGCTGAAGGCAATGCAGTAGCTCGTTATGATAACAGAGTAGTATTTATTCCATACGCTGCACCCGGAGACCTTGTTGATGTACAGGTTTTCAGAAAGAGAAGTAGTTATATGGAGGCAAGAATTGTAGCACTACATAAGCCCTCCGAATATAGAATAGAACCGAGATGTATGCATTTCGGACTTTGTGGTGGATGTCGTTGGCAGCATATGACTTATCAAGCACAATTGACCTTTAAACAGAAACAAGTTTCTGATGCGTTTAGCCGGATTGGACATCTAAAGTTTCCTGAAATTAAACCAATCTTAGGCTCTACCAAAGAGTTTTACTATAGGAATAAGCTAGAATTTACCTTTTCTAATCGGCGTTGGATGGTTGAAGGAGAAGTTGAAGTTGATCGATCTAATCGTAATTTAAACGGATTAGGGTTCCATCTTCCTGGCATGCATGATCGGATTCTAAGTATTGACCATTGTTATCTTCAACCTGAACCCTCAAATGAGATAAGAAACTGGTTGAACCAATTTGCAAAGGAGCAGGGTTACACTTTTTGGAATGTAAAAGAGTGGAGCGGGTTCCTTCGAAATGTTGTTATAAGAACGGCTAACACTGGTGATTTAATGGTAATAGTAATCTTTGGAGAGGACAACACAGAGAGCATTCACAACATTATGACCGCTTTAACCGACCGATTCCCTCAGATTACCTCAGCAATGTTCATTATAAATACTAAAAAGAATGATGTTTACAGCGATCTTCCTGTTACACTCTTTAAGGGCAAACCGTACATAATAGAGCAGATGGAGTCTTTAAAATACCAAGTTGGCCCCGTCTCTTTCTACCAAACAAACTCAGAACAGGCATACACACTCTACAAAGTTGCGAGAGAATATGCAGCCTTAACTGGAGTTGAGAACGTTTACGATTTATACACCGGCACGGGTACCATTGCCAACTTTGTTGCTCAAGATGCAAAGCAGGTTACAGGAATAGAATATGTTGAAAGCGCTGTTGATGATGCCAAACTAAACAGTAGAATTAATTCTATCTCAAATACCGATTTTGTAGCAGGTGATATGGCAAAAGTCTTCAATGATGAGTTTGTTGCGAAATATGGGAAACCAGATGTTATTATTACAGATCCGCCCAGAGCCGGCATGCATGCCTCAGTTGTTGAGAAAATTCTTGAGTTAGCTCCAACCCGTATCGTATATGTTAGTTGTAACCCAGCCACTCAAGCACGCGACCTCGCCCTAATGGACGAAAAATACTCTATTGAAGCTGTTCAACCAGTAGATATGTTCCCCCACACGCACCATGTTGAAAACGTAGTGCTGCTCATTAGAAAATAACAACGAAGATACATTCAAGGTAAACTCTACCTGTGTATACTCTAAAACACTAAAACCTAACTAGATCATTTATACCACTTAACCTTTCGGCAAAAGCAGAAACGGATAAGTTCTCACCTTGATAAACTAAGTCAGCCTGAGAATAAAACACCTCTCTTTCAATAAGTTTCGCCTCTATAAATGGCAACAAATCATTACTACCAAGGTCTCGTATTAAAGGCCTTGGTTTTTTTGACTCTTTTAGTCTGTAGCATAAAGCTTTAGCATTCATTCTCAGATACACCGTATAACCATTCGCCTTCATCCATGACATATTGTCATAGTAACATGGTGTACCTCCACCCGTTGATATAATTCCCGTTATTAATTGCTCTGTTGAAAGCAGTATGGATCTCTCAGCTTGTCTAAAGGCATCTTCTCCATAGCGATTAAAAAAATCATTGACAGACAAATGATAAGTCTGTTCAAGAAGCTGGTCTAAATCAATAAACGGAAGGTCAAGAATCTTTGATAGCTTTCTGCCAACGAAACTTTTACCACTTCCCATAAACCCGATCAAAAATATCTTCTTAAGCAAGCTTAACTATTTTCAGATGATTAACTAGAGTCAATGATTACAATTTAGACTTTTCATCATCGCCATGACAAAGTTACATCTTTGTTAATCAATTAATAATCCCAATCAACGAAAAGTTATCTTTGTATCAAACAAAAATCAGGGCATCTGGTAATAATCCCTAGCACTTAAAGACAAATGATTCACCTCTCCGCTTTCTCTTCGCTTCCTCTCCATATGATGCCCACTCTATTTATTAGATGAGAGGGAAAATAGTGAAACTTCAATTCAAATTCCTTAAGAGAAGATAACAGATTGGGGGCACATGAAGGCCATTTTCTAATTTATCCTAACTTTGTGGTACTAATATTGTATAACAAAAGATCATATTATCAGAGGAAGACCTTGCTTAGGCATTAATTATCAGTAGTCATACTGAGGTTAGATATACAAGGATCTACAATGGTAAAACAAAAAAACTACAATCAAATGAGAAAAGTTGTCTTTCTTTTATCACTAGCCTTGGTGGTATTATCTATGACCAGTTGTAATCGTGAGAGATCAAGATTAGCAGGTGATGTTGTAAATAATCCTGCTTCAGCAACAGGAGAGATAGATGGTGATTCGCCGCAAATCAAATTTGACTTTGAGGAGCATGACTTTGGAAAGATTACAGCAGGGGAAAAAGTATCCTATACTTTTACTTTTAAAAACACCGGTAAGAGCGATCTTATTGTCAGTCGCGTAACCGCAAGCTGTGGCTGTACAGCTCCCAAGTATTCCACTGCCCCCATTGCTCCCGGACAGAGTGGGACGATAGATGTTAGTTTTAATAGTGAAGGAAGAAAAGGTGTCCAAAATAAAAGCGTTACTGTTGTTACTAATGCTACTCCCAATACAGTAGTATTAAGAATAAAAGCAACCGTAATGGAGTTATAATTCGAAATCGTTAACTTAAATTAAATATGAATTTTTCAACCATTTTATTACAAGCAGCTCCTGCAGGTGCAGGTGGTGGTTTAATGTCTTTTTTACCATTAGTCTTAATCATTGTTGTTTTCTACTTCTTCTTTATTCGTCCGCAAGTAAAGAAGAGCAAGGATGAGAAAAAGTTTCGTGAAGCACTAAAAAAAGGGGATAAAATTGTGACTATCGGAGGTATTCACGGAAAGATCCTTGAGATAGATGAGACCACAGCAATTATTGAGGTAGAAGGACAAAACAGGCTGAAGATTGAAAAGAGTGCTATTGCAGCCGGTTCAGTTGCCGGTATAGAGAAGAAGTAGAACTATCTTTACCTCTCAAAATTAAAGTTATATGCCGAGAGTCTTTTTTCAAAACTGGCTTCCAAAAGATTCCCGATTTAGGGATATCCAGTTTCGTAAAAGACTCTCGGTTTTTACTATTTGCTTACTCTTTTCCGCCTTTGTTTGGCTAGTCATTCATCTTTCACACGAATATGTTATTCCTGTCAGTTTTCCTGTTAGGTATTCCGGTTTACCAAAAGGACAAGTCATTTCAGGCACATCAGATACCGCAATTACCTTTAAAGTCAAAGCTAAAGGGTTTCAACTTTTAGGTGGATTATTCGGAGAACGTGATACAGTAAACATCTCTCTGTCGCAACTAAGGTATTTACGTACTCCAGGGAAACAGGTTAAAGCTTATTTACTTACCAATAACCTTCGTGAAATCATCGCAAGGGAGATCAATCTCAATGAGGGGCTTGTTCATATCTCTCCTGATACCCTATTCTTTGAGTTTGATAAAATGATCGTTAAACGACTACCGGTTATACCTCTTATCCGATATTCTATTACCGCACCCTATGGGGTTGTTGATTCAATTCATGTATCACCAGCCTCAATTCTGGTTTCTGGACCTCCGTCTGTCATGGATACCATCCATGCCGTTTACACTCAGATTATTGATCTTGGCGAAATCACATCAACTCAAAAGATTTCCACCTCTGTCTCAAGATTACTCAAACGTTCTCCACTAGACTTTAGCGCCACCAACTTTAAGGTAACCATCCCTATCGATAAATTCACAGAATCAGCGGTCTCTGTTAAAGTAGCTAGTTCTAATGACAGCTGTAGAATAAAAGTCTTCCCTGAAAGCGTAACCCTTCATTGTCTGGTTGCTTTCTCAAACTATAAAAAGCTTGACCCTTCTCTCTTTAAGGTTGTCGTAGATTGTCAGGCTGCCAAGACGACGGCTGGAATAGTCAAACCGCTGATAACTCAGATGCCCTCCTTTGTCAAACTTATAAGAACAGAGCCGCCATCGGTTGAGGTTCTTATTCTTAAATAAGACATTAAAGGTAAAAGTAAAGCATGTTATTCTTCTATACTCTCGCTTGTATTTAACACCGTCTCCTTCATCTATCCTATATTATTGTAGTTATGCTTATCGTTGGCCTTACGGGAAACATTGGAAGTGGTAAAACAACTATTGCTACTATCTTTAGACAGCTCGGAGTTGAGATCTATAACTCGGATGTTGCTGGCCATAAGGTACTCAACCATCCAGATACAATCCCTCTACTGGTCTCCCTTCTAGGTAAGGAGATTTTAGATTCCAGTGGGTTACCAAACAGATCAAAAATCGCAAATAAGGTCTTTAACAATAGTACCTTACTCTCTCAATTAAATGCAATTATTCACCCTTTGGTCAAATCTGATTTTGACACTTGGTGTTTATCAAAAACCAACATCCCCTTTATAATTAAAGAGAGTGCTATCCTATTTGAAAGCGGCCTACACTTATCCTGCAATTCCATTATTGTTGTTACCGCACCTGAAGAGATTAGAATTAGCAGGGTAATGACTCGGGACAAATCAACTGAGGCCGAGATCAAAGCCCGCATCTCAAAACAATGGAGCGAAAAACAAAAAACCAAACAAGCCGATTTCGTCATCATAAATGATGGAAGAGAATTGGTAATTCCTCAAGTCATCAAAATCTACCACCAATTAATTGATGAATCAAAAAACAGTGCCCTTCCTATATAAACCTAAAGAGATAGGTTAAAGAGGAAGGGCACCTTCTTTCCAACAACAGTACTCTAATCCACCTTAATACGATTAAAAGGCTGATTAGAGAAATATTGACCATCATACATTGCCTCAGCATAAGTCGAACCACCTGAGAAACTCCCCGAGGCAGTAACCCTAGCTAAATAATAGAATGATTTCACCACCGGTGTTGCTGTTGCGAACCAAGTAATTCTATCATGTCTTAAATCCATGTATTGCATTTCCGAAGAAGTCTTCATCCAGCTATAATCTCGTCCAGGTTGAAGTCGAGGATTCTCAACCTCAAAACAGGCTGGAAGCAATTCCGTCAGTGCAACATTTGATATAGTCGTATTTAATGTAGAGACTAAAGAGACTTTAACAACAACAAGATCCCCTTTTTTTAGTTTTCCTTGATGAACAGGAGCACCCCATCTATCAAGGATCTGTCGTGAAACGGCAATAAAACGATTCTCAGCAGGCCTCTCTATAGCTGATGCACCTGATACATCCCAAGAATAATAGAGACGACCAGATCCAGTTGTAACTATTTTAAATGGAGTAATCTCCTTTTTCAGGCTCTGCATAAGGTCACCTTCAATGTATTTGATAACACTACCATCAGCTAACGATACGGTGGCAGAAACTTTAGAATCTTTATTGGTAGCGGAAAGACCTCCTAAGGCAACTAAGGAGAGCGCTCTCTCTTGAGTAGAAAGATAAGACTCCTTCACCAGCCTCTTTTTAAGTAATTCGGAAAGTGTAATCGTTAATCCGTCAGAAGGATTCGCCTTTGTCATGGCAATTAGAGAAAGAGCTGCACTTGAAACATCTGAATTCAAACTTCCTCCGGTCGTTTTTATTACCTCAGGAAGAGTCTGTCTATAAGGCAAAAGATAGCTGTACCCTTGCTTATCACCAGCCAGAAGAGCCGCAGCTGCCATAACAACTCTTCCCTCTGCGGTTAATGTCGATCGTTCATCTTTATAGTAATTAATATCAGGAATGGATGGCTCACCCATCAATGATAACACAAACAGAGCATATGGGATCTCCCTGCTGGTATATTTACCAGTCAATAAATTTCCATTAGGTGTTTTAAACGAATAGATAGATTGCGGGTGTCCGGCAATTCTATTCTTTACAAACCGCAATAAACGATCAAACACATCCTTATTAAGATCAAATCCATGAGCCTTTGCATCAACCATAAAATGCAATCCATATACACTTAACCAGAGATCACTTTGGTTAGCTCCGGGCCAATATGACAAACCTCCATCTTGAATCTGGTTAGCTTGAATAAGATTCAGAGCCTCTTTAATAACCCCAATGGTACGCCCCTCTTTTGAGCCATCTCCCTTCAACCCATAATATAGCCGAGGAAAAGCAACTGAGATAACCTGCTCCGTACAGCCATGAGGATACCTCAATAAATCACCATAATAGCTCCAATATTCCCCTGATGGATTCGTCGACATCCAAATGTTCGATTCCACAGAACCTTTAATCCACGCTCCCTTAGATTTGACTGTTATACTTTTACCAGCCTCTAGGGTACCAGCCTCTGCCTCTCTAAAGGGGCCTGTCACAGGGCGGACAGAGAAGTTTTGGGTAATAGGATAAGTTTTCCCGCCAACATTTACACTGACCGTAAGAGAAGCCTCTCCAATGGAGTGATCGGCTACAAGAGATAGAGGTATTTGTTTTTCTTCTCCTGGACGAATCATAAACGAGGATCCAGTGTATTTCAACTTTACAGGGCCAGTACATTTGACCATAGGATTTAGACTTAAGAGGCTACTCGTGGTGTTGGTCAAAGTAATAGGAAAGCTAAGGCTATCTTCGGGGGCTAGAAACGCTGGAGTACCAATAGATATAACAACAGGATCGGCAATGGTCATCCACTTCTCAGCCGAGGCACAACTATTCTCATTTGAAGCAACAGCCATAAGCCTTACTTTTCCAGAGAAAGAGGGAATAGGCACCCTGAACTTAATGACTCCGTTAGAGGGAACCTTTTTCACACCACTCCACCAAGAAAGAGGAGCTTGTTGGGAGTTTTTAAATGGATTTATTCTTCTGGCCATAGCCATGTCTCCACCCGAAGAAGAAAAATCAGGAGCCAACTCCGGATAGAGATATTTATAAATATCCCACCATTCAGCACTAAATGCTAAGGGACCATAAAACCAGCTATAGGGATCAGGAGTTTTATAGCTAGTAAGCTGAAGAATACCCTCATCTACAACGGCAAGAGTTAGCATTGAGCCAGCTTTAGCTTTTACAGTAACCTCTTGGGTTGTTGATGACCCACTTTTATCGTTAGCGATAATCTCCAGTTTTTGACTATTCTCATGATTCACAACCCTTAAATTAACTATGCCATGCGCCACAGTTAAAGGAACCTGACTATCATCCATAGGCCGGATCAAAGTTGCCGAAACCCAAACATTAGGCACACCCGTTTTACTAAGATTTAGAGAAACCGAAGCAGATCTATTCTCAGCCTTTATTTGAGTATGATTTAATATCCCATTGGCCCCAAGGTAGGCTATATTAATTAGTCCATCAAAAGGGGTTCTAAATAACAACTTTGCCTTATCGCCAACTTGATATTCAGCTTTATCACTCTCAATTTCTATCTTTCCATCCCGTTCCACTCCAAAACTTGAAGCGACAGAGTTTCCTTCACCCCATGCCCATATACTAGACTCCACCACCGCTTCAGAGCCAGGGACAGAAGCTCTAATCACATACTCGCCTGAGACCCCGGGGGTAAATGAGAATGCTACACCCGGTTTTGACACCACAACAAACCGATCATCTATTAATAAATCCTTTGAAAATGATCTATATCTATTTGCGCCACCATCAGACTCAAGCACTGTCTGCCACTCTTTCCTATAAACTTGAACCTTAATTTTACTATTAGCAACAAATTTACCATTCTGGTCAACGGTAACCAGATTTACAGGATAAGCAACACCCGTTGATACCCAATTTTGACCCAATCCAATGCCTACATAAACACTCTGTGTGGAAAGCATAAAGGGTAACTGCCTTATCATTGGTCTGTTGTTCTCATCAAAAACAGTAGCAGTCACAGAACCTCCCCATAAACCAGTACCCCGATTATCGGGTAAACGATAAGTTACACGGCTTACCCCCAATCCATTTGTTTTGGTCTGTATCACTTGAGTCAATGCTACTCTTGATAGCTTATCAGTAATTAAAAAATTATAGTTGCTAAAGTCGGGCGAACTAATCTGTGCAGGAGACAAGCTAAGTTCAGCCTCGACTAGCCGATTCGGAGCAGAGGTACCAAACAGTGTTGCTGCAGATAGATTTAGTATCACAGAATCGCCAGAATTAAAAGAAGCTTTATTAAGTTTCAGTTTAACCTCCATTCTATCGGGTACAAACTCCTCGATGAGAAGGCTTCGTTGGCCAATCACCCTATCGTCGGCCGAAAGAAGAACCAAGTTATACCTGCCGGTAAGTTGGTTCTTACTAATCTTAGTTTTAAGACTCAAGACTCCTGCATTATCAGTTGTCCCAATCTGTGAAGATACAACTTGCCCAGAAGGGCCTAAAAGTCTAAAAGTAACCGGTAAAGAACTGGCTACCTTACCGGCACGATCTCTTACCAAACCAACGGCAAAAAGAGAATCGCCCGGTCTGTAAATATCTCTTGGACCATAGATAAAGGCATCATAAGCCTCCATGAGAGCTGGCCTTCCTGTCATGTCAAAACGAGACGTTTCAACAATGCTATTAGCCAATAACATTGCATTAAAGTCTTCATTCTGTTTAGCTGTAATCATTACATACGGAGACAAATTTGCTGCGTTGCCTTCCCTTTTATAAAGTAATGAACCATCATCATTAGTAGTTCCAGAAAACAAAACTTGATTTGATCGACTAATAACTTTGACATTTACGCCACTTCTCGGTTCAGCAGTCTTAATTGAAAAAGCCCATATCATAAGATCTTCCCCCTGTCTTATAGCCATCAGACCGATATCACTTAAAGCCACTAATCGAGTATCTCTAATCCAAGGTTGTTCTTCTGAACTCACAGTTACCACATACATTCCACCATCGCCTTTACTATTAAGAAGAGCATCCACCTCCAGAGGAAGTAATCTCTGCTCTCCATGGGTTGGTAAAGCCCCAACATCCATCACCTTTTCGAAAACTTTATCACCATAGCCTTCATCTGCAAGCCAACCATAAAAATCAACCCAATGCCCCTCTATCTCATGATAATTGTATTGTTGACCATTTCTCAAATAATGTAAAAGGTTATTCTCAAAGATACGATAAACAGATACTTTAACACGTTCAACTTTATCAACCATTAAGCCCAAAGAAGCTCGCCCTTTAGCTCCCAAATAAAGCGATTGTTGATCTGTAAACCCAATAAAACTACCTGTCGTTGCAAAAACAACACTTTTCCACTGAGTACTCCCAAACTTGACCCCAGATTGACTTCGATAGTTCTCGTCAAATCGAAACTCAGCAGTTGCACCTTGAACAAAAGGACCAGTGATTTCTAATCCACCGGAAATAACAGAGAAAGTCAGCTCCATTTCGGGGTATGCTGTAATAAGCTCTTTAGCATTATCCTCTGAAGGAGTTTGGTTCATTAGAAATCTAACAATCCATTTATTCCCATCTAAAATGACTTCTTGCTGGTCTATTGAAAAAGAGCTTGAAGGAGACACAGAGCCTTGAACAACTGCCTCCTCCCTAAAGCTGGCTCCTCCCACTGAGCTGGAAAAACCAGACTCCATAGCAAAATCTATCGTTCCACCTTCCAGAGGTAAGTTACTACCCGACAACTCTAATATAAACTCGTGAGCCGGTTTCTTATCTATAAATCTAAAGCTAAGATTATTATCGGCTGACTTTACTTTAACTAGGCTCTCCATACTCTCAGGATCAACCGGATAATTGAATTTTATCTGAGCAAAAAGCTTGGTATCGCCATCTACTATACCCCACCAAGTACGTTTAATCTCTGCCTTAAACTGAGGAGTTGAAAAAATAACCTCATCGGGCAAATTCTTTTTAGTAATCTGTTTAAGTCTGGAGGTAAGAAGAGCCTTATATTCAATTCCTGGTTGAAGAGGAGAAAAAGGATAAAAGGCTAGTGTTTTATCGCTAAGCCATACAAATCTTCCCTTTATCTCGGGCTCAAATTCAATGAGCGGAAGAGAATCCATAATCATCTTTACATTAGGTTCAAAGAGGGATCTGGTAAAGTTAAAGATTAACGGACTAGAAGAAGGTTTGTCATGATCTTTAAAAGATACATTAACCCCAGCATCGCGGGTAGTCAAACAACCTGCGATAAAAACCATAGTGACTAATAATAGAAAGAAGCCTACTTTTTTCATTATCCTAGATCATTAAAGTCAACAAAGAAAACTGAATTATCCTGATACAACTGGTTTCGCCAGTGGCACTTATCAGACAGGAAACAATATCTGAATTAAAGGTAACAAAATAAGGAGAAATTGACTATTAAGTTATGTTACATTTTGAACATTAAAGCTTGTTACCTGTTCGGATTTTATAAATAACAAAACTCAACCTCAAAGTCATGACGATAGGCGTAATAAAGGAAAAAGCTCCCGAGAAGCGTGTAGCGTTGCTTCCGGAAGCAGTAGGAGAACTTGTGAAAGCCGGTCATAAAGTGATAGTGGAAATGGGGGCTGGTGAGAGTGCCTTTGCTTCCGATAAAGACTATCAGGATGCTGGTGCTTCCATTGAATCAAGGGCAAATGTGTTAAAACTTGATCTAGTCCTAGGGATACACCCCCCTGAAGCGGATAAGACTGGAATGGGCAAAAATCAATCGTTTATTGGATCAGTTTCTCCTTTAGGAAACAAAGATTTGATAGATAATTTAAAAACCGAGGGGGTCAGTGCATTCAGTTTAGATATAATCCCTCGTACCACGCGAGCCCAGGCAATGGATGTGCTCTCTAGCATGGCTACTGTTGCAGGATATCAAGCTGTATTAACAGCGGCTACCATGCTACCAAAATTCTTTCCGATGTTCATGAGTGCTGCAGGAACGATAAAACCGGCAAGGGTACTTATACTTGGTGCCGGAGTAGCCGGACTACAATCAATTGCAACAGCCAGAAAACTTGGGGCAATTGTAGAAGTGTTTGATGTCAGATCGGCAGTTAAAGAGGAGGTAAAGAGTCTGGGTGGAAAATTCATCGAAGTTGAAGGGGCTAAAGAAGATTCAGCAGCAGGTGGTTATGCAGTAGAACAGTCTGAAGAGTTTAAGATCAAACAGCAACAACTTATCCATGATAGAGCTGTAGCCTCAGATGTAGTCATAGCTACAGCGCAAATTCCAGGTAGAAAAGCACCCATTCTCTTGAAAGCTGAAACCGTCAAACAGATGAAACCTGGCTCAATAATCATCGATCTTGCTGCATCAACCGGAGGGAACTGTGAACTCACCAAAGACGATCAGATCATTGAAATAAATGGAATAACTATCATCGGAAAATCTAATCTCCCATCCTCAAAACCTACCGATGCAAGTCGAATGTACGGAAGAAATCTCATGAACTTCCTCAAACTTATGCTTCAAAAGGATGGATCCTTCAAGATCGATTTTGCTGATGACCTTATCAAAGGAACCTGCATCACCCATGAAGGAGAAATAGTATCAGACAGAATTAAACAATTCATTAGCTAATCACTTATCCAATGGACAATATACTTGAGTTTATCTTTCAATACCGAGAGTCAATCTTTTTAGTGATCCTCTCAATATTCCTTGGGATTGAAGTAATATCCCACGTCCCGGCTGTACTGCACACCCCCTTGATGTCGGGAGCCAATGCAATCCATGGAGTGGTAATCATTGGTGCCATCATCGTAATGGGGCATGCCTCAACTCCACTCTCTCTTGTTTTAGGGTTTCTAGCAGTCGTCTTAGGAACACTTAATGTTGTCGGTGGATTCGTAGTTACCGATCGCATGCTTGATATGTTTAAGAAAAAAGTTAAAAAATAAACATCATGGAAGCAAACATCCTAAATTCTTATACCTGGCAGAGTGGTATTCTTGAGATATCCTACATTCTTGCTTCCGTCTTATTCATCATCGGATTAAAAAAGCTATCTAATCCTGAATCCGCAAGAAAAGGAAATTTAATGGCAGCATTTGGAATGGGATTAGCAATAGTAGCCACCCTTCTCTTTCATACAAAAGATGGTGAATCTATCAAGAATATACCTCTAATTCTAATTGCAATAGCCCTTGGAACTGTAGTCGGTTGGGCAATTGCTGTTAAAGTAAAAATGACCGCCATGCCTCAACTAGTCTCCCTATTCAATGGCATGGGCGGGGCAGCAGCAGCCCTTATCTCTCTGATGGAGTTTCCTCATATCAGCGCTTCGCTTGTAAGTGAATCAGGTCTGTTAAATGGCCATGTTTTGGCTATTCTGTTAGGATTGATGATCGGATCGGTCTCTTTCGCCGGATCAATGATCGCGTTTCTTAAGCTCGATGGCCGTCTAGGTGATATTAAGGCCCCTTGGATCCGTTACATCAATATCCTCCTTTTGGTTGGTTTATTAGGTTTTATTGCGTTTATTATGTTCTCTTCCGGCACACCCGAAGAGATGTTGCCGATGGTTTATGTAATGTTTTCCATTGCTCTTATCTATGGGGTCTTATTTGTAATGCCTATTGGTGGAGCCGACATGCCCGTAGTAATCTCCTTACTCAACTCATTTACTGGTGTGGCTGCTGCAATGGGAGGCTTCCTTTATAATAACCAAGCCATGCTTACCGGAGGTATTCTTGTTGGCTCAGCAGGAACTATCCTAACCGTTCTAATGTGTAATGCTATGAATCGCTCACTTATCAATGTAATTGTGGGTGCTTTTGGAGGTGGAGGTGCCTCAAGCCAAGAAGTAGGTGGATCGATTAAAGAGATCAGCCTAAGTGACTCCGCTGTCCTGCTATCCTATTCTCAAAAGGTGGTAATTGTCCCCGGTTATGGATTAGCAGTAGCACAAGCCCAACACCTATGCCATGACCTAGATAAACTTCTTGAGTCAAAAGGGGTAGAAGTTAAGTATGCTATTCACCCTGTGGCTGGTCGAATGCCGGGTCATATGAATGTTCTTCTAGCTGAAGCGGATGTTCCGTATGACAAACTAATTGAAATGGATGATATCAACCCGGAGATGCCCAACACGGATGTGGTTATCGTAATTGGAGCTAATGATGTCGTCAATCCAGCAGCAGAAACAGATCCATCAAGTCCAATATACGGAATGCCTATCATCAAAACCCATGAGGCGAAAAACGTCATCGTTATGAAGCGTGGAATGGGTAAAGGCTATGCAGCAATCGAAAACAACCTCTTTTTCGCCGATAAAACTCGTATGCTATTTGGCGATGCTAAAGAAACCTTACAAAAACTCGTAAGTGAAGTAAAAAGTCTATAAATACTGCTAATTCACATGAAACAGGTGCTAAGATATTCTTAGCACCTGTTTTTTTTCCCTACAACACTCGTCTCCCCTTCCCCTTCGCTTCCTCTCCATATCTTGCCCAATAAATTCCGATTCTATAATAAGATTCTCAAGGAGAAATCCAGCAATGATCCTTTCGAGTAATTTATACAGTCTTTATCTGTTCAACAATTCGAATAACATATTCTAAAGGTAAGTAAACTAACACACTTACTGTTGATTATCTTTTAGTTAAATCAAAAACTCAACAACTATTATCAGGACAACCAAATTGAATTATTCTCAAAACTTGCATGTTATTTAGAATAATTCTAAATTTGCCGTATTAAAGCATTCCAATACCACTAATACCTAAATGAAGGATATAAAGACGAAAGTAATAAAAGCAACAGCCATTCTCAACTTGGCTGTTTTGTTGCTTTTTAACTTTAGTCTTTTAAGATTTTATCATCCTCATCAGCTTCCTAACGGGTCGATTATATGGCACTCTCATCCATATTCGGGTACCCATGGATCTCTTCCATGTCATAAACACCAAGGATCCAGTAATTCAATTACTGATAACCTGTTTTCTGGTCATTACGACTTGGTAATCCATTATTCTCGGGCAATCATTACTAATTATGGAATTCATCAGTATCTAATCCTTGTAGAGAGATTAACAACAAGGTTTGCCAACCTATTAGTAACACTAAGAGGTCCTCCTACCCTTTATTAATTCCATCCCTCGCTGCCTAACCTTTTCAAAAAAATAATGCCCTTACTTCAAATTGTGAGTAAGCTAGGATAACTATATCCATTAATCAGTATCGAGGCAGCAATTCCCTTCATTTTCTCAGTAGTACTATCTCAATAGAGATCAATAGAGATCAAGTGCTATCCTATTGTCTGGAAATTAATTAACCTATCATTTATACTGTATTATGCAAAACAGATACCTAATCTTTGTTCTATTCCTTTTTTTACTTTTTAGTAAAATAATCTTCGCCCAAAGCGATGCCAATATCACGGGACATGTTATTTCAGATGGCGTTCATATACCAGGAATCACAATCCTATTAAAAGGGACTTTATTAGGAACAGCCACTGATCATACGGGGCACTATCAGATGAGAAATCTGCCTGAGGGTAAGTATACTATTAGGGCACAGGGCATTGGATTTATCAGTGAAGAGAAATCTATAGTACTAAAGAAGAGCAATACCATAGAGGTTAATTTCGAATTATTACCAGATCAGATTCAACTTGATCAGGTCGTAGTATCTGCCAACAGAAACGAAACATCCCGTCGTGATGCCCCCATTATTGTTAATGTCTTAACGCCGAAACTCTTTGAAAACACCCAATCAGCTAGTTTGGCGGGGGGCTTAAACTTTCAGACTGGCTTAAGAGTAGAATCTAGCTGTCAGAACTGCGGGTTTCCTCAAGTAAGGATCAATGGTCTTGAGGGTCCTTATTCTCAAATATTAATAGATAGTCGTCCGATGTTTAGCGCTTTAAATGGGGTTTACGGATTAGAACATATTCCAGCCTCAATGATTGAGCGTGTTGAAGTGGTTAGAGGAGGTGGATCAGCCATATATGGTTCAAATGCAGTAGCCGGAACGATAAATATAATTACAAGAGAGCCTCTTTCAAACAGTTTCTTAATGGATTATTCAATTCAAGGGTATTCAAAGAATTCAATCGGACATAATTTTAACATGAACTCATCGCAGATTGCTGATGATAACCAAAGTGGTTTGGTTACCTATGCTATGTTTAGGAAGCAAGACCCTTGGGATGCTAATAACGATGGATTTAGCGAGATTGGTAAAAATCAAGCCGGGGCTTTTGGATTACGAGGCTTTCTGAATATTGGTAGTAACAACAAATTGACACTAGAACTACATTATATTAATGAAGAACGACGTGGTGGAGATAACTTCTCATTGCAACCTCATGAAAGCAATATCTGTGAGATGGCAAAGCATAACATCACCGGATTAGCTCTATCATGGAAGCACTTTAGCAAAGATAACAAAGGATATCTCAATCTTTATAGTTCCACCCAATACACTGATCGTAACAGCTATTATGGGGCAGAAAAGAATCCAGATGCTTATGGTAAAACATCTGATTTTATCTTAGTCAACGGATTGCAATACACACGTAACCACAATCTTCTCTTTACCCCTGGTACTCTTACCATCGGAGCGGAACAAAACTTTAACGAGCTTAAAGATGCGATGCCTGGTTATCACCGATCCATCGATCAGGAGGTAATTATTATAGGTGCTTTTGCCCAAAACGAATGGAAAACCGAACATATGACCATCTTGGCAGGAATTAGAGCAGATAAACATAACCTACTCGATAACGTGATTATTAGTCCGAGACTAACCTTCAAATATGACTTTGACAACATCCTCCAAACCAGAATGAGTTTCGGAACAGGCTATAGAGCTCCTCAAGCCTATGATGAAGACCTACATGTGGCAGCAGTTGGTGGGGAGGTGCACCTAATCTCACTTGCTAATGATTTAGGACCCGAGAGATCCTATACGATTAGCTTCTCTGGTGATCTCTACAACAATTCGAAGGAGATGCCGGCAAACTTCCTAACAGAGCTTTTCTATACCCACCTATCTGATGTCTTTATCCTAGAAGAAAAAGGGCTTACCCCTCAAGGTAATGTTATTCTTGAAAGAAGGAATGGCCCTGGTGCGACCGTTAAGGGGATAAACTTAGAGGGGAAAATAATTCCAATGAAAGACCTTTCACTGCAAGCAGGCTTTACATTCCAAAAGAATAGCTACGAAGAACCAGTTTATTGGTCAGATAAAGAGGGTGCTGAACCGGCAAAGAAAATGATGAGGTCGCCTGAAACCTATGGCTACTTCACTTTTACCACTTCCCCTATTAGATCATTCAATCTTGCTATAACCGGGACTTACACCGGAACCATGGATGTACCTCATTACCTAGCCGATGGTCATGATCGACTAGAAAAAACTCCTAATTTCTTTGATGCGGGCTTTAAAGTCACTTACAATGCCTTAAAATTCGCTGGAATGACTGCCGAAGTTTACTGCGGTATAAAAAATGTCTTTAATAGCATTCAAACCGACTTCGACAGTGGTGTTTATAGAGATTCAAAATACATTTACGGACCAAGAGATCCAAGAACTCTGTTCTTCGGAATAAAGATCAATCGAGGAAACTAAATATTAATCTCCAAAACCTATCAGGGGATTGATACCTTTTACAAAGGATCATTACCCCTGATTTCTATTTTAGCCCGTCACCTAATAATTCTCCATTTGAGTTCTATGGCGAAAAGAATTTTAGAAGTATATCTCTTGCTTCATCTGTTCGGGTTTTATTCCCTTTGAAATAAGAATTTGCCAAGCATCCATGATCATTTGAGAACTGCCGCAAAAATAAACCAAGGTATCCTGCTCAATTACTAAATCGGTTAAATAATCTGTAACCCTCCCTGAATAACTATTATCGACACCACGGCTAAAACAGTAGATCAACCTATCAGAACTATAATCTTCAGGACTACATTTCTCAAATGGGAATCGAATACCATGCAACAGTTTATAATCAATATCCGGATAACTTTTTACAAATGAATGAAAAGGGGCAATACCGCTTCCCGTTGCAACAAAGAGATACTTGTGTTTTAATGGCTCATCGGGCAACTTGAAATACCCATGTGGGCCATCTACTATTATACTCTCCCCTTTTCGAAGGTCTGATAACCTCGGGGTCAAAACACCACTAGGGACGACCCTGAAAAGAATTTCCAAATAGTCATCATTCACAGAGCTATAGATTGAATATTCTCGTTGAATACCAGTTCCGGGAATAGAAACAGAAAGATGTTGTCCTGGAATAAAATCCAAATCATCGCGCATAAAACGTATAATAAACAACTGGGGAGTTATCTTAATAACCTCTATGACTTTGTGCAGTTTCTCTCCTCTAACGAATCTATCAAAAATGGCCATTGTTTTCTCTTTACAACAACGATGGCAATTGCATTGTTTGATGCAAACGTCACAAAATCACTCTTTATGTTCCCACAAAAACAGAATAAAACTCTCAAACAAGGCTCTATTTCACGCGGTTACATCAATTTCAGCATTGAAACGTTTATATTTTTTCAGTTTAAAGAAAAAATAGATTTAACCATTAATTTTCAATTATTGCACCCTCCTTATCAAAGTGGAGCGTCCGAACATTAATAGCATTGCCCATTTCATCATAATCAGAGGTAACTTCGCGACTAATCCATCCATCTGGAGTAACCAACCTGTCAATACTTAAAACGACAACTCCTTTTGAATTATACCGCCTCACTTCTGCTTCCAATCCCCTTTCATACCTATAAGACTCCATAAAACTATCAACAACTGCTTTGCCTCTATAGGTCGCTTCACTCATACCAGAGAGGGTTGAATCATTTAGAAAAAAGTACCTTATTACTCGCCTTTTAACAAGGCTATTATTGGTATCAAGGGTCTTCCATTCAATGAGAGCACAACGATTAAGAGCATCATAGGAATAATATTTATGCTGCCAATATTTCAATTTGCCAGTGACTGAGTCAAAAGTAACATCCCGGCTATATTCCAAACGATTCAAAGAGTCAAATTGGGCAAAGGGTTTGAGCAACAGTTGGGTACTATCCACCTTGGCAGCACTTTTTTGTACATCCTTCGAATCAGTTAAATCACAACTATAAGCAATAACTAAAAGCAGTAATAGGGATAAAAGCCTTCTCATCTTGATACTTTTTTGTCTTTATTCTTCCGTGTGAAGAAGCCAAAAAGCTCTACCCTGACCTAAAGAAGGAAGAGACCTATAGACTACTACACTCTTACTTTTTCGAATTACAACTAAATGGTAAATATATTACCTTTTTAGGAGGTTTCAATCTTCTTACCCCTCTGAATAACGTCGGGTTTTCTCAACCCCATTAATTCTAGAGAGACGAAACAGTAACTCATGTAATTGATCTGTATTAAATACATGGACCTTTAATCGGCCATCAAACCGACCATTTTTACTCTCGATAGCAACACCTAAAAGGTTAATTTTTAGATCCTTATTTATAACCTGAGTTATTTCGTTAAGTAAGCCAATCCTATCATCTCCTGTTATTTGAACAGTTGTTTGATATGGTTGTGATTCATCGGTATTTTTTCTCCATTGAACATCTACCAATCTGTGAGGGTATCTCTGGTGCATATCCTTAGCATTAGGGCAATCGGTTCGGTGAATGGTAACCCCTTTTGAGATTGTAATAAACCCAAAGACATCGTCGCCATAGATTGGAGAGCAGCATTTCGCCAGAACATAGGAAACCATATTACCGGCTCCTTCAATAATCAATTGGTTATTAGCACCACTTTTAGCAACAAGCGTGTTGAGATCATATCGACGCTCCTGCTTAACCCAACGATCAGAAGGAGCATCTTCAGATGGGCTATTTAAAAGCGTCTTGATTTCCATCGGATCAAGTTGTTCGCTTCCGATAGCAGCATAAAACTCATTTGCATTCTTATACTTAAGCGTCTTGATTATCTTCTCGATCTGCTCATCAGTAAGGTTTAATTTCCAATTTTTAAGTTTTCGTTGAAGGACTTCCCGACCAAGATCAGCATCTTTAAGTATCGATTCATTAAGAGCCTGTCTAATTCTATTCTTAGCTCGGTTGGTAACTACGATATTTAGCCAGTCAGGTTTGGGTCGCTGCTTTGCAGATGTAATAATCTCTACGATATCAGAATTATTTAGAACATGTCTAATTGGAACCACCTTCCCATTCACTTTAGCTCCACTACAAGTAGCTCCAACATTTGAGTGAATTTCAAAAGCAAAATCAAGAACAGTTGCGTTAACAGGAAGTTGTTTGACATCACCCTTTGGAGTAACCACATATATTGAGTTACCAATAGCATCTTTGGTATTCATGCGACCAATCTCACCCAATGAATCTGGGTCATTATTTTCCAGCAACGATCTTACTTGAGCCATCCAGGAGTCTAGTTGCCCAGCTCCGGTCTTCTCTTTATATCGCCAGTGAGCAGCATCTCCACTCTCTGCAATATAATCCATTCTCTCAGTTCTTATTTGAACCTCTACCCAACGTCCCTCCTCTGTCTGAACAGTAGTATGAAGACTTTCGTAGCCACTTGCTTTTGGCGCAGAAATCCAGTCACGCAATCGAGACGGACTTGGTTTATAGATGTTCGATATAATTGAATAGATACGCCAGCAGACAGCTTTTTCCTCATGAGGCTCAGCAGAAGCAATCAGTCGTATCGCAAAAAGATCATAGATTCCATCAACATCTACACCTTGAGCCTTCATCTTTGCCCAGATTGAAGGGATTGATTTAAAACGCCACTTGATCTCACATTTTATCCCATTTTTCTCTAATTCAGTATTAACTGGATGAATAAATGAATTAAAGACAGCTTGTTGCTTTGGTTTCAACGCAGCAATTTTCTTCTCAATAGAGACATAGATATCAGGATGTCTAAGCCTCATAGACAACTCCTCCATCTCTGTTTTTAACTTATATAATCCCAGACGATGCGCAAACGGAATAAAGATATGCTGAAGTTTTCTTAATAATAACTCATTCTCTTTGAGGCCAGGTGTAGCGTTCTTTAATTCATAATAAAGGATAGCCATTCTAACTAATATTACCCTCAAATCACCTGAAAGAAGTAATATTAGCTTTCTGAAGTTTTCGGATTCGATTTCAATTTTCTCAAAGTTTAATGATCTTAATTGTCGTAACCCAACAACCATAGCATAGCAGGTCTTGCCCCATTTTGTTGAGTCGGTGACAAGAATACCCTTTGCCTTCTCTGCTTCCGAAAGAATAGCGCTGATCACCGAATCTACTCCCAGCCCAAGCTCAGAGACGATGATTTTACATATGGAAAGAATTCTTACAATACGAGGATCATCCACATCAAGGATCTCATCCTCTCGTATCCTAAAATAGTCGAAGGCATCTAGAATTAACCTCTGCTCACTCATACTTAAAGAAAAACCGAAAGATGAGAGAATAGATTGATAATGAGCACTAGCTTCGATAGTTGTTTTTTCCATTGTATGACATCTATTTGAGTTAGAAAAATAAATGCCGGTCAGGATCAGCTGGCCGGCATTAAAAAAAGATCATTTAAAGATTACTGTTTTGTGAGATCTCCCGTTTTTGCCGAGCCAGGTTTAGGATTATGCATACCAAGTGATTCCCTCATGGAAGTATCTGCTTGTATATTTTGCATTTTATAGTAATCCATGACACCAAGATTTCCATTTCGGAAAGCTTCGGCAATAGCCATTGGGATTTGCGCCTCAGCTGAAATCACGGCAGCTCTAGCTTCTTGTGCTTTAGCCTTCATCTCTTGTTCATAGGCAACAGCCATAGCTCTGCGCTCTTCGGCCTTCGCTTGAGCAATATTTTTATCAGCATTAGCTTGATCCATTTGAAGAACTGCACCAATATTCTTGCCAACATCAATATCAGCAATATCAATAGATAGAATTTCAAAGGCCGTACCTGAGTCCAATCCTTTTGCTAGCACAAGTTTAGAAATCGAATCGGGATTTTCAAGAACAATTTTATGCGATTCAGCCGAACCAATGGAAGATACGATACCTTCCCCAACACGAGCTAAGATAGTCTCTTCACCGGCACCGCCCACTAACTGTCTTATATTTGCTCTGACTGTAACACGTGCCTTCGCAACTAGCTGAATGCCATCTTTAGCCACTGCAGTAACAGGGGGAGTATCTATTACCCTCGGGTTGACCGACATCTGGACTGCTTGAAAAACATCACGACCAGCCAAATCAATAGCAGTCGCAGTCTTGAAATCCAGATTCATATTAGCCTTCTCCGCAGAGATCAAAGCGTTAACTACATTCTGCACATGCCCACCAGCTAAATAGTGTGCCTCCATCTCTTTAAGAGAGAGCTGCAACCCAGCCTTGGTACCAGCAATCAAACTATTCACGATAACAGCTGGTGGAACTTTCCTCCAGCGCATAAAGATCAGCTGAATCAGCGACACCGATACATCTGAAACCAACGCAGAAAACCATAAACCTACTGGAATTAGATAGAAGATAACCCATAGGCCTACCAACGATGCAACACCAATAGCTAAAAATATAAATACTTGATTCTCCATAACTCTGTTTTATAGGGGTTTAATTATTATCTTATTTCTGTCTATACGTACAACTTCAACCTCTTTCCCTTGATCAACAAATCCATCCTGAGATTGAACCTCAAAATCAACTAATCCAAACCGAACCTTACCTGTAGGAGCAAGCCTCGAAATCGATACACCTTTTGCTCCAGGATAAACAATACGCTCGTCTACCAGGTTCACTTTTGATTCAATAGACTCCTTTAACGAGACCCTCTTCCATGTATTCGATCGTAACGATAACCATAAACACAAGATACTTCCAACCAATGAACCAGCTAATACAAGAAGGCCGGTCTCATATCCATACTGAATCCATGCCTGCCACACTGCCACCGCAATAGCAACAAAACCTAGTACACCAGCAACAGAGGTACCAGGAATGACCAAAACTTCCAGTATGAAAAAAAGTAATCCTACAATTACCAGAACAATAATAAAGGTTAGTGACATCTTTTCTTGTTATATCATTATTGAATTTCAACTGTTAAATCTCTATTCCCCAACTCAACAAATAAGGGAAAGAGCTCCTTAAAACTGCCATTTTTCACGCCACACTTCCCCTTAAGGTGAGCAAGCATCGCACATTGCTCAGCCTGTTCGATGGTATGACCACAAACATCCACCAAAGAAGAGATAACATGATCAAATGAGTTTACATCATCATTAAATAAGACCAACTCTTTTTGAACCTCAGCCTCCGTTTGAAGTTCCTTTTTAACTATCTCTTTCTCCTTGATCATAGTTCATTCATTACCGATCTAAAAATAGCAAAAATAGTAACCCATAATCAGTAAAAGCATAAATAATTTTACTTCCGATACACTTAATACCACTTCCCAACAAGGGTTATACTTAAAATGAATCCACCAAAACGTTAACCTTAATAGGCTTACATTCAGTATTTGCGGTTTTTGGATATATACATATCCCTGTCATAATTAAACCAGAAGTACTTTTATTTGTTTTTTTTTCGACATTTACAATATGACTACATTAACTTTAAACCAAGTCGATCTTGAGCAAATGGTCTCTTGGCTCATGACCAGATTAAAGAACTCTTTACCTGGAAAAGAGGCTCAACTTCTAATGGCTCCTCCTTTAAGAGAGAATAGAATGGCTCCTCCAACAGGGTTAAATCCCATTGAATCTGCCGTTTTAATTGCATTGGTTTTAAATCACAATGAACCTTCAATCATTTTCATAAAAAGACCAGAATATGACGGGGTTCATAGTGGTCAAATGGCTCTGCCCGGAGGGAAAAGAGAGAAAGAAGATTCAAATGAATGGGAAACTGCTATTAGAGAAAGTTATGAAGAGATAGGACTTCCTCTCGACTCTGCAAAACAGATAGGCCAAATTTCTCCACTATACATTCCCCATTCAGGATACATGGTAAGGCCTGTTATTGCCTGTCTCCCCTTCCTCCCTCCACTCAAAGCGGATGAGAATGAAGTAGACTCTATCCATATTATTAAGATAGACGATCTTTTTAATGCAAGAAAAAGAGAGAATATCACTTTTAATACCATCAATGGCAAGATAAAAGCTCCTTGCTTTGCAGTTGATCAACAAAAAATATGGGGAGCCACGGCCATGATTATTAGTGAACTTTTAGTTATTCTGGGCGAATATCTCAACTTACCTCCTAAAACAATCTTCCCTGATAATAATTTTTAGAACACCTAAAATCACTATCAGGGAAAAAATGCATTAGAAGATAATAACTGGCTCGTCAATTATCTATTTCTCTTTTCTAAGCCTTGCCTCATGTCTTTCTAAAAAAGATTCTAGCACATCTACGGTAAGTCTTTTTGCAATAATCTTCTTGTTTTCATCAAGTAGATATAAGACCGGTGTACTATATACATCATAAAGATCCTTAAAGAATGGCGTATATGCCCTAGGGCCATTAACATTGATAAAAGGCATCTGCTTCTCTTTTATATAGTCTTTCATCTTCCTCATATTTGTATCTGTACAAACGGCAAATACTTCGAGGTTAAATCGGTTCTTATCCTTTTTCAAAAAATCTATTACCAAAGGAATCTCTGTCTTACAGTGGCCACACTCTGGATCCCAGAAAAGAAGTAGAGTATACTTTGCCTTAACATTATGGAGGGAGACCGGGCGCATAGCAGTATCAAGCATCATCAATTCCGGAGCTGGCTTACCAATCAAGATAGGACGTAAGATATTAGCTCTTTTCAAGACGTTAGCCTTTACTGTTTTGTTGATCCAAAAGTCCATTTCACCGGTACTATAAAAACGGTCAGCCATATCAACAAAGACTGCATCCATTCCCATAATAGTACTCTTTTCCGAGAAAGTAGTAATAAACCATACAAGATATCGATAGGTATCTTTTGATCTCTTCACTACTGGAAGTAAATTGTTCACCTCCTTCAATACTGAATCAGGGCTCTGAACTACCAATTGAGTGAAGTATCGATTCAGTCGAGCATGATAGGCAGGTGTCCTAAGTAACCGACTGTCTCCTAAATCCAGATTACTAAAAAAACTACGTTTGTATAATAGATAAAGTCGGGTGGAATCAACTGATCCATCCGGTTTATAAGGAGTAGAGGGTATTGGAGGCTCTTGTTGGGCGGCAATAAATGCCCCTGCGAAATTCGTCTTATTTTTTTCTACAAAACCGGAGATAAACTCCTTCACTTCTACGTCAATTGCAGCTAATCGTTTTTCTACCCATGAAGATGAATCACTTTTAGGATCCAATCGGTCTCTCTGTTTTCTTAAACTATTGACCTCCTTCTGCTTTTCAGCTAAATATTGAATATAAGAATAAAGCTTTTCATTGTCAGATGATCCCTTTATCTTCATTGTTGTAGCTATATCAGGTAAAGCAGCCTCAACAGTCATCTTCTGCTCTTTATCAATCAGGATTTCAAAATATCTAGCCTTATTCTGCCCTGCCACAATATACATACCTCCTGGTAAGAGAGAATCTGCCGAAAAAACAAACCAACCATCTTTGGTTCGATGAGCAGTATCATCAACATACTGCTTTTCACCATAATAATGTGCTAACAGTAAAGCCGTATCGGGTGCATTCTTAATTTTAACCTTTAACTCAAAAACAGATGCACTGGCCGACATAGATTGTAAGATGCCCATAAAGGCGAAAATGATGATAACTATTTTACTTCTCATAAACTATTAATTTGTTCTTTAACAGCTTTCTTGACCTTTTCAAACTGAACCAACGACAATCTAAATCTCACTTTCAGCAATTCATCACTGATCCAGATAATCTGTAAGGTTAGAAAGCACAAATGTAACCGATTTTTAAAAATAACTCCTCTTGAAGATACCTACGGTTCGTCGTTTAAGCAATTGAGGTGAAATAAACATTTCTTACCTTTACAAAAGCCATCTTGATGGATACCAACCCTCATACAGAGAGGTTAATATTCAAAAATGGCTTATTGCATGTGACCGACCAGTAACAATTAATATACACATGAAATCATTTTTTTCCATTCTATTTGTAGTTCTGGCTATATATGTTAACGCAGCCGAAGAAAATGATAGCATCCTCAATTTAAAGCTCAATGATGCCCTTGAGTTAAAAGAGAGCGGATTAAGACAGATTGAAAACATCAATGACTCTATGAAAGGAGTCTCATTTAGTAATCTCATCGGACTGCTAAATGGATACAAGCTTGTTGCAAGAGCAGATAGTACTATAAATGTCATTTATGCCGATTTATATACCGATCAGGTCTCTAAACACAAGAATCTTATTACTAAACTTGACTCACTGGGAATCAACCCAGAGAAACCAATCCTTAAACCAAACAGCAATAATGGAGGATGGAGTATTTATGGATTCTTCATTTTGCTAGTCTTACTATTAGCAATATCATTTCTTGCTGTTAAACTATATATGAAACAAAAAGAGCAAATTAAAGAGCTAAAAGAGCTAAAATCTATGCCTACAGCTGATGAAATCTTACAACAGACAAATGAAGAGTATGAACATCGTCTGCAAGAGATATCAAGCATGCTCACAGAAATGACTTTGCAACATAACAACACCGCCGCTGAAATTGAGAATCTCAATCGCGTCTTGGCCAAAGAGAGACAAACCCGAATCGCCTACTCTGAACAATATGAGAAGGTAGCTGATGAATTAAATAAGCTTAAAGCAAGAAATGACCTCTGGCCTTCAATTGCAAACTCAACCAAAGGGGATGTGTCAGTTGCATCCATCCAGGAAATTGAAAAACTTCAAACAGAAATAAGTGACCTTAAAGCCGGAAAATTCGCACTAGAACAACAACTTAAAGAAGCTTTACTAAAACTGGCCTCAAATCAGGAAATCAATATTCCTGATCCTAAAATAGTATCCACTGAGTTTCAAGAAAACGAAGAACTCAAAACCACCATCCAAACTCTTAGAAGTACGTTAAAAGAAAGCGTTACAGAAGGAGAAAACCTTAGAGTTGAATTATCGTCACTTAGAAAAGAGATAGAATCACTTAAAGAAAAGGAGTTTCAATCTGTTCAGGCTCAGGGGAGAATTGAACAACTAGAATCGGAATTAAAGCAGAAACAATCTTTTATTGATCAACTGAAATCATTAATCTCTGGTCAATCAGATGGACCGAAAAGCGATACATAAAGCCATGCTATTCCCTCTGAAATAACCGCACGACTTCCGCGAGACGACTTCCACCATCTCCCTCCATCATAGGTATCATCCTGAAAAGTGACAACACCGGTATTCCAGCCAGCCGGTTCTAAGACTTTTTTAAATATTAACCAACTCCTTCTTGCATGTACCCCTTGCGATAATAAAAGAATATTGCCGGGTTTAAGTCCGGAAACCCTCAACCATTCTGATAAAGCTTGTGCCGACGCAACCGACCTATTTCTAACCACTGGAGCAGAAGGAATGCAGACTAATTTTGTTGAGTCAATACCCAACTTTTTCAAAGTGTTATAAGCAACTTCAGCCGTAGAACTATAATCAAGCAAATACTTCCCCTGCATTACCTGCTGACCTGTAACACAGACCGTAGTAAATCCGCCCTCCTTTATATAGTTCGCAGCACTCTTAAGGGCTAAATCATCTATCCACCCTTCAACGATCAGAATCTTTGAATTAACTGGCTTTTGTGGTGATAAAAATTCAACTGCGTTAACAGATAGAAACCATACAAAAATGACAGGTACTAACACGATAACCAAACACCCTTGCCAGGTAGGTACCAGAACATTTTTACGCGTTATCAGTCTTATTCTTATTCGCATTAATCATTCACTATTTCTATTCATTACAATGCAAATGTAGATCATTTTAAGAAAGGCTACTTAAATGACTCTAATAACCAATAAGCTATTGTGTTCATAATCATTTAACATACCTATAACAGATGATTAACCCACAGACTAAAAAGGGACCATACTTTTGCCTTAGAAAAAAAACGAATAACACATGAAAAACATTCTTACCGCAATTGTAGTTCTTTTCATCCTATCACTATCAACCATTACTGCAATTGCAGCTACCCAATCTGATAATGAAGGAAAAGATCTCGCGAAGAACGTAACAACACAAACAACTGCTCCGGCAGAATCGGTCGCCCCGATTCAGAGTGTATTAAGCGGTAAAGTTACCGATATCTCGACAGGTGAGACCCTCTCAGGTGCAGAAATTTCAATTGAAGGGACCAATACTAAAGTTTATACTGATTTAGATGGAAACTTTACTATTCCCCAATTAAAACCTGGAAAGTATACCTTGATATGCTCATTGATATCTTATAACAAGAGTTTGATTGAAAAATTTGAGGTTAATGCAGAGAAAACCTCTTGCGAAATTGCTTTAGAATCTGCGCGTTAATATAGTAACATCTCCATTCCTAAAATTTTAAGGAGAGAGAACCCGGGAGGATCTCTCTCTTTGCTTTTTTTTTTACATTTTATAACCAACTGAATTACATCAACGTACAAGTACCTCTTCGCTTCCTCTCCATTACCTCTCCCTTTCATCCCCGTTTTGGCTTTCCATACGTTTAAAATTTAAAGCCAAAAAGCTCTGATTAAAATAGGGATACGCTGATAATCATCAATTAACCATCATCCTATCTCAAGCTGAACCACCACCCTTATTCAACAATTCATCTTCTTAACCTCACTCTTTTTTGTTCGCATTTATTCGCTCAAAATATGGAGAAGGAGCGAAGAGCAAAGGGAGGGCGCAGGACTAATAGCATTTTAGAAGGGAAAGGCTCAAATTGTGCTTTGATTAACTTTTTAGATCTTCACCATTCAAAAAAAAGAGAAGTAGCTGTAACTTTTATGGCATTTGTATGTCATAACATAAAGTTTAAAACTTAAAATCATGAAGAAAATAATTTTAATTGGTATTTTACAAGCCATCATGTTACTTACTGGTGTAAGCTTGTTTGGTCAAACAACCAAAGAATCAAGAAATCCCGGAAACTTTTCTTCCATAGAAAGTAATAGCAGTGTTGATATTATTCTAAAGCAAGGGTCCAACTGCAGCATAGTTATTGAAGCTGATAATGACATCGTCTCGAAAGTGAAAACAGAAGTAGTTGGCAACAAATTGACTATTGGCCTGGAAAGGGGGACATACAGAAACATTAAAGTTTTGCGGGCAACCATCACACTTCCTCGATTAGAAGAGCTACAGATAAAAGGTTCTGGAGATGTATCATCAATAGGAACAATTGAAGCACAAGGACTTAAAATTGGCATATCTGGTTCAGGGGATGTTAATCTAGATTTAAAATCAACAAATACAACCGCTGAAATCAGAGGATCAGGAGATATTGTTTTGGAAGGCCTTAGAGGAAATCTAGACATTTCAATTGCCGGCTCTGGTGATTTTGATGCAAAACAAGTTCAACTAGAAAAGATGATTGCAAAAGTTTTAGGATCAGGAGATGTTACCCTAACTGGTACAGCCCAAAACCTGGAACTTGAGATCATGGGTTCAGGAGATGCAGATCTTAAAGAACTTAAGGCTCAAACTTGTAATGTTTCTCTACGTGGATCCGGTGAGATTGATGTCTATGCTGCCAATGAAATCAAAGCAGAAGCCATGGGATCAGGCGATTTAAATATTTACGGTAATCCGAAAATGAAGAAAGTTACTCATCGAGGATCTGGTGAATTAAACTACAGATAAGCCATCTGCTACAAGGTCTTTCTTCAAATCTCAGCAGATGTAAGCTCCCAATTATTGGGAGCTTTTTTTTTATCCCCAGTAATATTAGAGAGAGTTCAAGTAAACTCCATGCCGGCCATCAACTTCTATGATTATGCCTTTCTAAAACAACTAAATTATAGTACTTTTACTTAAGACAAGTTTCAAATTATCATCTCACAAACGAATGATGAAACAAATCAATCATTACTGTGTTTCAATAAAGTAATAACAACAAGAAAAGAGGAGAGCCTAATGAACTCAAGATATACCTACAGATCATTTATTGTTATAGCAAATCTAAGTATCATTGCCTTTTTCCTTTTAGGAAGTCCTTCGTCCTTTGGTTTTAATAAGGCATCGATAGAAAAAGTTAGACAGATTAGCGCAACCAAAGAATCTGGGACATTTAGTTCTGCAGAACACGATCGAATGCTCAATGAAATGAGCCGTTTAAAAACAGAAAATGAGAAGTTAAGAATAACAAAGCAAGTACTCACCGCATTGGTAGGGTTTACCATGCTGATCTTCTTTTTTTGGTTAGTAATAAGCAGGACCAGATTACGCAGACAGATCCAAGAGGAGAAAGATAATCTGACGAAATTCAAGGATGATACGTTAAGAAATCTAGATATTTACTTAGGCAGTCTAAGCCATGAACTGAGAACTCCATTAAATGGAATAACCGGTGGAACCGAGTTACTGAAATACACCAATTTAACCGATAAACAAGAGGAGTTTATCAATCTTTTGGATGTTTCTTCTTCTAATATGCTAGCCGCAATTAGTGATTACGTTGAAATTTCGGATGTAGAAAAAAATGGAGAAACCACTCCCGTTAATCTTCACCACCTTACTGGCGATATTATTGATATGATTAGCGATAAAGCTACTGAGCAGCGAATAAAACTTAACCTCTATACTGACACAAAGATTCCGCCTACTTTATATCTTAATCAGCCCGCATTAAGGAAAGCCATCACTGGGTTTCTCCGATTAGCCATCTACCGACCAACCGCAACCGAAGTCTTGTTAAAGTGCGAGCTGATCAAACAAACAGGAAACATAGTCTCGTTAAAGATCTCTTTCATCGATAATGGTACCGCTATAAACCCTCAACGATTTAAAGAATTACTCAACAATGAACTTCCTGGTGAGGTAAGTTTGCTTGACCTAATTGACCAAAACAGTGAGCATAAAATCAGAACGTTGGCAAAAGTTGTTAAAGGTATAGATGGAGCACTCGGGTTAGAGCCATCAGCTGATAAAGGTAATATTATCTGGATCAGTTTAGTTGCTAACTCTGAAGAGCCAACGGGAGAAACAACAGGTATTCATTTAATGAAATTACCTAATCTTAAAGGACTTATTGTTGATGACAATCCAAACTCCAGAGCTATCTTCCGACAGTACATGCAATTCTATGATATGCGTCCTAAAGAGGTTGAAACCATTGATCAGGCTTTAAATATACTAAATGATGGAACAGTAAATTATCCAATTGTTCTTCTGAACCTCAGGTATCCCACAGCCACCTCTTTAACCGGTATTCTTGATTTTAAAAAGAATAACCCCCAATCTAAAACCCGATTTATCCTAGTATCATCTACAGCAATGCCTTTAACCTACCAAGAGTTTAAAGAGTATGGCGTTGATGCAATCTTGAGTAAACCAGTTAAAATTCATGAGCTTTATCATATCATCGAGAAGTTAGCTGATAAGGTTCCTGTAAGACCAACAGTAAGCGAAACGATTCATATCGAGAAACCCGTTGTATTAATAGTTGAAGATAACATCATTAATGAGAAAGTCGCCAAGGCCACTTTAGAACGACTTGGATATATGGTTGATGTTGCAGAAAACGGAAAGGTTGCTTGGCAAAAATATATTGAACATCGCTATGAATTAATTCTAATGGATGTCGAGATGCCAGAAATGGATGGAATACAAACAACCATTAAAATCAGAGATTTTGAGAACCACAGCGGGAATGGGAAGCATCCTCGAATCATAGCAGTTACTGCCAATGTTAAACCAGGAGACAGAGAACTCTGTTTAAATGCCGGAATGGATGACTATATTAGCAAACCGTTTAAACACGAAGAATTAATAAAAGTACTGACATCAAATAAATAACTGAAAATAATGAAGACCACCAGAAAGATCCTTGTTATTGAGGACACAGAGGATGTAAGAAATAACATTAAAGAGATTCTTGAAACAGAAGACTATGAGGTCTCTACAGCAGAGAATGGAAAAATTGGAGTTGATGTCGCACTAGCCAATACTCCTGATCTTATTATTTGCGATATAATGATGCCTGAATTAGATGGCTATGAAGTACTTGAAAGACTAAGAAAAGATATTAGAACAGCTACCACCCCCTTTATCTTTTTAACGGCCAAAAACACACGAGAAGACCATCGCAGAGGAATGGCTCTTGGTGCTGATGATTATATAGCAAAGCCCTTTACCATTGATGAACTCATTAATGCGGTTGAAGCGCGTCTCAGTAGAGCTGCCGAGTTTAAACAGAAAAGCGAAGAGAAACTCAACGAGTTAACCAGAAATATGGGCACCCCAATCACTCGGGTCATTCAGGAACCACTTAAGGCTGTCATAGGGTTCTCTCAACTGGTAATGACCGAGTATCCAAACATGGAGAAACCAGAAATTGCTGAATTCATGTCGCTCATCTTTAAAGCTGGACTCAAATTAAACGGTATTGTTCACAAAACACTACTCTATTACCAGCTTGAAGCAGCTATCTATAATCCTACCTCCTCTGATTTACTGACAAAACAAGGAGCAACCGATAGCAATCCCGCTATTCAAAATGCAATAAACGAATTAGCTCAACGATATGGAAGGCAGGCCGATCTTCAACTTCACCTCGAAGCTCATAGCCCTGTAAAAATTCCTTTTGAACTACTCAAAACATTGGTAAGTGAAGTAATAGAAAATGCTATGCTTTACTCCCCAAAACGCACCCCAATTAAAATTATATCAGGAAGCGATTTGGAAAAAACGGTGATTACCGTCGCTGATGAAGGGTTGGGTATGTCTGAGGAGCAAATATCAAGAACGGGTGCTTTTTCAACCTTTACATCAAATACGCAAGAAGTAGAGGGTGTTGGTCTGGGCCTAACGATCGCAAAAAAAATAATCGATCTCTTCGGCGGTTCTCTTTCCATACGAAGTACACCAGGAATAGGAACTACAGTGAGAATAACCATTCCTAACCTTTAACACGAAAAGCCCCGACAAATTGCCGGGGCTTTTTGTTTATAACGATAATTAAAATTACAGGTTATTATTACATTGTAAAGCTCCTTAAAAACTTACTTACTTATCCAAGAAAAAATTATTTTCTTAAGAGTACAGTTAATACTTTTGCAAAAAAAACTTTGAAACCAAATTTACGCATATACGCACTCATCCTCTTCTCTATGATTTTCTGGGGCATCTCTTTTGTATGGACCAGAATAGCATTAGCCGAGCTTCAACCCATCGCCTTGGTCTTTATTCGGTTGGTCAGTTCATCAGCAATTTTAATCGTCGGACTAAAGCTCACAAAAAAACTTGAGATTATCAGAAAAGAAGATTATAAACACTTCATCTTAGCTTCATTCTTCAACCCGTTCCTCTATTTTTTAGGAGAAACCTTTGGTATAAAGTATACGAGTCCGGTTATTAGTGCAGTTATAATCTCAACCATACCTGTATTCACGCCTGTAGCTGCTTTTTTATTTCTGAAAGAGAAACTGACTTTTTTAAACATAATTGGACTTTTTATCTCCTTTTTTGGTGTTTTAGTCATGCTTGGAATGAGTAACGGAACAAATGGAAACAGTATATGGGGAATACTGTTTTTACTTTTTGCTGTATTTGCAGCCATTGCATACTCAATTAATCTAAAGAAGTTATCGACAAAATATGGTCCATTCTCAATTGTAGCATGGCAAAACTTAATGGGAAGCATCATGTTTTTACCCTTCTTTTTGATCTTTAACCTTCAATCTACGATAGCGGCACCCTTTTCAACTAAAGTGTTAGGCTCATTAATTCTGTTAGTGGTGTTTGCCTCCTCATTGGCTTTTATCTTTTACACCAAAGTGAATAGCGTGTTAGGCGTAAGTCGTACTGCCGTATTCACTAACTTCATACCCGTTTTCACAGCCATTTTCTCTTGGATGATTCTCGATGAAGAACTTTCTTTACAGAAAATATTTGGAATGGCTCTCGTTATTGGTGGAGTATTTTTAACTCAAATTAAACGTTTTAGCAAAGAACGAGAAATTTAAAACAGTAGAATCAGACAGTAATTTGAGTTAAAAAATCAGGATAACTCTTGTAGAATAAAAACATTTTTGTAATTTTGCACTCCTCAAAACCCTTGGCGGGGTAGCTCAGTTGGTTAGAGCGTCGGATTCATAACCCGGAGGTCACGAGTTCAATTCTCGTCCCCGCTACCAAATAAAAAAGCCGTTCATAGAACGGCTTTTTTATTTGGTAAAAGCAAAATTTTGCGCCAAAGATTGAACAAGAATCAGCTGAAATAAAATCAGCCATGCCTCTAACTGGCGAAGCTACGATCCAATCATAGTATTAATCTTCTCAAGAAACTCACTAATGGAAAAAGGTTTATGAAGCACCTGTTTATACCCTATTACTTGAACCATATTTAGATAGTCATTAGAACCGATTCGACCACCACCCGACATCACAAGAACAGGAAAAGTATGTCCAGAATCCTTAAGGCTAAAAAGCAACTCAAAACCATCAGAATCTGGCATAATAATATCGGTTACAAGCAAATCAGGCTTCACCGTGGTCAACAACTGCATCGCCGCCAATCCGTCTTGAGCTTCGTATACAACAAACCCTTCTCGCTCTAAAACATCACGTAATCCCTCTCTAACCATCTTCTCATCTTCTACTAAAATAATTGTCTTCATTGCTTAAATTTTTATTTCATAAAAAGAATTCTCGCCAGCCAAATTATCAAAAGATAACCTAGTCATAAGACTTACACTCATCCATCAGAAAGTAGACAAATGTAATAAACTCCTGATCTGTTTCGATACTTAATAACTCTATTGATAGGATTTTTTTACTTAAAATCTTTCAAAAAAAGCCTTTTACCTTTATCGCCTTTCGTAACTTCCAAATTTTAGTATTGTTCCATCTTTAACCATCCATTCCCCTCTTGCCATTGTGCTGTTTAATCTAAGATTCTTTTCTTCAAGAAGAAGCAAATCAGCATCTGCACCTGCAATAATCCTACCTTTAGAAGAGAGCTTAAGAACCTTTGCAGGATTAAGCGTTACGGGTAGAAGCGCTTTTTCTAACGGCATTCCTTCCTCTAGAACACAATCAACCATCTCTTTGAGATTAGAATGAGGCGTGGCAGTAACCATACTTGTTAATTCACCAGTTATAGGATCAAATCCAGGGAGAGAACCACCTGCATCACTGGTAAATGTAATATGCTCTTCGGGTACACCTGACTCTACCAACAGTCTGTAAGCTTTACTGGGCTTAATCTCCTCATCTTGATAATAGGGATAACTTGAGGTAGTAATATCCACAAAGCCCTTGACCCCATATGCCTTAGCATCTTCAAAAATCCACTCATTACGATTACAATGAGTTGGAAGAAATTGTCTAAATGTGAGCTCACTCCCCTCTACGGCTCTATAAATGGGAGTAAATGGCTCTTTGGCATCACCCATATGTAAATTAACAATACCAGCCTTCCCTCCTAACATCCCGCCTACCCGTGCATGAGCAGCCAGCCTTATCAATTCCGCATCTATTGGAACAGATGATCGATGATCGGATATGGCAACCTCTCCAACCCCTATCACCTCCTCAATCATTGAGAGATCTTTGGACACATCTCCTAATATAGTAGGCGTAGGATATTGATAAGATCCAGTGTAAATCCAGACTGATAACCCTTCAGCTTTAAGACCTTTCGCCCTCATTAAAACCGATTCAACACTACGGGTAACCCCATCTGTCCCTAAACAACCTATTACCGTTGTAACCCCTGCTGTTGTATAATCAGTCAGTTGAAGCTCAGGCGTGCGAGTTGATGGTCCCCCCTCTCCACCAGCCCCAGCTATATGCACATGTGCATCTATCAAACCTGGTATAACAACCATTCCCTCTGCATTTACAATCTCTACAGTATTAAGATTAATATCAATATGATCAGAGACTGCCAGAATCTTACCGCCTCCAATTAAAATATCCTTTATACCTAAAGAAGCTGGAGAGTATACTCTGCCTCCTTTAATAAGTTTCACTAGATTCTTATCCATAAGTGAATTATTTTTTAACAACTCTTATTGACTTTTAAAAATAGTGTATTTTAATGACCCTATATATAAACTTAAATTAAAAACAAATATGAAAAGAGTAAACGTTAAAATTATCAAGCTATTAGCAAATAGTTTGGTAATGTTTTTAACCATTGTTTTGAATAACAGCTTTGCCCAAGGAAGATTCCTTCTGGTTGGCGGAGGTAATGAGAAAGAGACTAGCCTTAGTTGGAGCACTCCAGCTTATAAGTGGGCTGCATCAGGAAAACGTGTTGCTATTATCTCAACTTCAGGAAGTGAATATCCTCAGTATTTCGTTAACTGGTGTGGTGCAACCTCTGCTAAGAACTTTATTATTGCTGATAGAGATGCGGCTAATCAACCCAGCCTTTATGATTCTCTTCTGTCTTATCAAATGATCTTTTTTGCAGGTGGAGATCAGTGGGATTACTACTCTCAGTATAAAAACACTAAACTAATGGAGGCTATAATTTCACTGTTCTCTTCTGGCGGGACGATTGGTGGAACATCGGCTGGAATGCAAATTCTATCTGAAATCGTCTTCACAGCTGAAAATGGAACCGTTTATCCTGATGAGTGTATCATAGACCCAAAAAATAAATATATTAAACTGGCAAACGACCTTTTTGAGTTCTTTCCTGGCCTCGTTTTCGACACTCACTTAGCAGAAAGAGGCAGATTACCCCGTCTGGTCTCCTTTGTGGCAAATAAAGCACTTACAGAAAACAGGAAAATTGTCGGTCTCGGACTTGATGATATGACCTGTCTTGCTATTGATGAAACTTATTTGGCTACTGTTTATGGAACGGGTGCCGCAACTCTTGTTCTTAGTGAACCAAGAAACTATTCCCAAAACAGTAATAGACTTATTGCCGACAGTGTAGTAATAACTCAGCTACTTGAAGGTTGTCAGATAGATATGAAGACCATGGAGTTAAATACTCAACCTCTCTCCCTACCGGTTTCACCTAAATTAAAGGGAGAAAATGGAGCCTATACCTTTTTAGCAGGGGGTGAAGGGGCTAACGGGAACAATGCCCCCATCCTTGATTTCTGGGCCAAACTAACAGCTCCATCTCAATCAACATTAATAGTTACAAAAGAATTAAACAGCTATATCGCTGAACTAAAATCAGAAGTAGATCAATTAACCGGGAAAACGTCTCAAATTATAGTTGCCTCTTCATCCAATGGAACTTCAGCCACCGTACTATCTCAAATATTATCTTGTGGAAGAATAATCTTTTCTGAAAACGATGAGAATTTGGTTTCAGGTTTTCTTACCTCGCCAAATGGCCAGTCGTTACTAAATCAAATAAAAAGCCAGAACATTCCAATTGCTTTCCTTGGTTCTGATGCCCGTTTAGCCGGAAAAGTTGTGGTAACAAATCTTGAGACTGAATACGCTTCCTACGATGGAAAAATGGCTATTCTGCCCGGGATGAGTCTGCTATCTAATACCGTCATCATACCCGAAACATTTCGAAATTCAGACTACTACGAAAACACAATTACCGCACTTCCTTTTGCGATGATCCATGATTCATTACAATATGGCATATGGCTAACTGGCGATAATTTCATCTTTTACTCAACAAAGGGGAACAAAGCAATCTTAGAAGCAAGAGGAAAAGCACCCATTCTACTTATGACAAACAAAAATGGAATGGAGGCTGGCATGAGTACTAAAACAGCAACTGGAAGTTCAAGTGCAAAACCCCGACAAGTAGGAGGTTTTACCAAAATGATCTTCACCTCTTTTGATGAATCAAACCCCATTATACTGGGAACGGGTGTCGCGCTGGAAAGTATTCCAAACCAAAAAACAAACCTCTCTATTTCAGTCAATGGAGATCAACTATCCATCTCAGGTATTGAAATGCCATTCAACTATCGATTCATTCAAATTAATGGTTACACAATATCAGAAGGGATTAGTAATACGCCATATATTACAATTCCAAGAAATACTTTATCTTCACCCCAGGTTCTTTTGTTAAATGTTTCAAACAAATCAATAAATCAGACAATCAAATTTTCTGTTAATCTCTAACAATTATTTTTGCTAAAAACCCACTTAGTGATCTTCAACTATTGATCATACAAAGTCTTTAGTTAGTAATAAATACTAATTAGGGTAGCCGTTACTCACACCACACATTACACTATGATGAAAAGATTAACCAGTATATTAGGATTACTCCTATTTCTATTTTCTCATCACTCATTTGCTCAGAACGGTCATCTTATGATCGTAGGAGGGGCTCTTGAAGACACCACCCAATCGGTTTACAGACGTATGCTGGAATTAGCTAGTGGACCAGAACATGCAAAGATTGCCATCATTCCAACCGCTAGTGGATATGCTACAACAGGACCCTTAGCCTTTGCTAACAACTGTATAAAATATGGAGCTCTTCCTTGGAATTGTGATATAATACCCATTGCCTGTGTAGATGATCCCGATACCAAAGAAGTTGATGAGTCAACATGGGCAAATAATGCCAGCAATCCAGAAATAATTAATCGGATTCGTGAAAGCAATCTCGTCTGGTTCACCGGTGGTGACCAAATGAGAACAATGAAGCTTCTCTTTAAAGATGGGAAGCCATCACCAGCCTATGAAGCGGTTGTGGAAGTTCTTAACAGCGGTGGTGTTGTTGCCGGCTCAAGCGCAGGAGCAGCAATCCAGAGTCTTATCATGATAGGTGGTGGAAACTCGATTGGAGCCATTACAAATGGGCTAGCAACCTCCATTGAACAGACCGATGACACCAAACATGAAGGGATTTACTTAACTAAAGGTTGTGGCTTCTTTCCCTTCGGAATCGTTGACCAACACTTTAGCCAACGATCAAGGCTTGGACGTCTTACACTTGCTGCCTGGCTTAATAAAGACAAATGGTCACAGGCCATCGGTATTGATGAAAATACAGCTCTGGAAGTCGACCTAAAAAAAGGGACAGCAAAAGTATGGGGACAAAATCACGTTCTCGTTATCGATCTGGAGAAAGCTAAAGGCAATAAAACAGACCAAGGGTATGCCTTTAAAGATGTTACCCTATCACTACTGCAACAGGGCGATGAAATAGATCTCCTAAATAAAGTCATTACTATTGCTAAAGACAAATCGCTCCTTAAAAAGAGTCAAACTAAAGATTCTTTTACGTGGAGACAATCAGGTGTCATGGGAGGAGATGGTCATACCCTGCTTGATATGATCGAAAGGATTATTAAAAACAGACTTCAATCTGAGACTTTAAGCAACCTGACCATACTAGATTCAGAAAAAGCCATTCAATTTGTCTTAAAAAGCAGTGAAGGAACATCTTTATATGAATCAGACAAACAAAACAGCCGGTTTTCGGTTACTCATTTACTATTTGACATCACACCAAAAAAAATAACAATCTCAAAATAAACCCAAACAAACGATCTAAAGCAACAGAATATTAGATAAACTATCACCAATTTAGCTTTTATGAATTATAAATTATTAACACTAATTGCTGTTATCCTATTCCCTTTAATTAGTTGGGGACAGGATATAACTGTCAATGGTACAGTTACATCAGCTAAAGACAAATCCCCAATACCGGGGGTTACAATTCAACTAAAAGGAACCGTTCGAGGTACAACTACCGATATCAACGGGCTGTTTCAGTTAAAGGTACCAGGAAATGGTGTCTTAATCTTTTCAATGGTTGGCATGGAGAAGCAAGAGGTTCCAGTCAACAATCAAACCACGATTAAAATTCAAATGGCTGATGAGGCAGTTGATCTTGGCGAGGTCGTCGTTGTGGGATATTCTACAACCAGCCGCAAATTAGTCACCGGTTCTGTAGGTGTCGTGGGAAGTGAGCAGATAAAAAACACACCTCTGAGAACTATTGATGGAGTACTTCAAAGTAAAACTTCGGGTGTCCAAATCAATCAAAACTCAGGAACACCTGGCTCCGCTATGTCTATTAGACTTAGAGGGGGTAGTTCAATTAATGCAAGTAATGCTCCCCTCGTCGTAATAGATGGAATACCTGTCATCACAGGTGACTTCAGTCAAATTGGATTTGAAGGACAAGGTATCAATGCGCTTAGCGATTTAAATCCCGGCGACATTGAATCTTTCACCGTCCTTAAGGATGCCTCTGCGACTGCTATCTATGGTTCCAGAGGTTCAAATGGAGTTATCCTGATAACCACTAAAAAAGGACAAATAAAGAAAACCGATGTCGACCTATCCATGTCTTATGGTTTTCAGACATTCCCATGGGAACGCAAACCCAAACTCTTAAATGCAGCCCAATATAATGAAGTAATGGGAACCAATGTTCAAGGTATCGATACCGATTGGTTGAAAGAGGTCATGCAAACAGCACCTACCATGAATACCGAGCTTTCAATCTCGGGGGGTGACCAAAAAACCAGATTCTATATGTCTGGTAACTATTACAACCAAGATGGTATCGTAAAAGGAACCGACTATGAACGATTCAGTGGTAGACTAAACCTTGATCACACAATTAATAGCCGTTTCACCATTGGTGGGAACCTCGCAGTAACTTATTCAAAAAACAACCGCGTTGAAGGTGATCAATCAATTAATGGTCCACTTCCTAACGCTATCGCCCTTCCAGCTATCTATCCCGTTTATGATGCCATCGGCAATTACGATGAAACTGGGCCCTATGCAAACCCCGTCGCCATTGCCAACGAAACCGTTAACCAAGCATTTACAAACAGGACGAATGGAAACATCTACCTTGATGCCAAAATCATTGAAGGACTGAGCTTCAACACCAAATTAGGTGCCGATGTCTATACACTTAGAGAACATACCTACGATCCTGTTCTTACTAGACAAGGGAAAAAATACAACGGACTCGGAATCGAAGGAAATGCAACGGTAACCAACATCGTTAGCAATAATGTCCTTCAATATATAACAACAGTCAATGAAAAGCACAATATTGATGCTCTGGCTGGTTATAGCTTCGAGAAATATGCACGGAGATCAAGTTATATAGAAGCCATTGATTTCCCCAATGAAGATTTTCAATATATCACATCAGCCGGTACGATTAGAGCCGCATCAACGAGTGCTACCGATAGAGGAATGAACTCATGGTTTGGTCAGTTCAAATACAACTTTGATTACCGGTACCTAGTTCAGTTAACGGCCAGATACGATGGCTCCTCAAAATTCGGTGAAAACAATCAATATGGCTTCTTCCCTGCTGTTTCACTTGGATGGAGAATCTCTCAGGAAAAGTGGATGAAACAATACTCGAAACTTAATGATCTAAAACTAAGAGCCAGTTGGGGGGTAACAGGTAATGATGGGATCTCTGATTTCGCTTCATTAGGCCTTTATAGCGGCGGAGCTAATTACAATCAAGGATCTGGTATTTATCCATCACAACTACCCAATCCAGATTTGAAGTGGGAAACAACGAATCAATTAGGGATAGGACTTGATCTGGCTGCTTTTGACAATCGTTTGACCGTTACGGTTGATGCTTATCTGAATAAAACCAAAGACCTGCTTCTCGAGAGACCACTTCCTCCCTCTTCAGGTTTCACCACCATCACCAGTAACATAGGTGAATTAGAGAATAAAGGATTGGAAATAACCATCAATACCGTAAATTTAGACGGGGAGTTAAAATGGGAAAGCAGTTTTAACTTTACAATTAACCGTAATAAAGTCACCAAACTCTATAATGGAGAACCCATCCCTGAAATCGGTCGTGGTTCAAACTCCGTTCGTGAAGGCGAAGCTATTGGAGTCTTCTGGGGCTTCAACTGGTTAGGCGTCGATCCTACAACCGGAGAATATGTGTACGAAGATCTTAATAAAGATGGAGAACTTACCGATGCCGATAAGATGGTTATTGGTGATCCTAATCCTGACTTCTATGGAGGATTCTCAAACAACTTTAGTTATAAAGATTTTGAATTAAATGTTCTCTTGAGCTATAACGTTGGCAATGATATCTTCAATGGAATGAGAATATATGCAGAGGCTCTTTCTGGCTCTGACAACCAATTGACTACTGTTCTTGATCGTTGGCAGAAGCCTGGAGATATCACAAACATGGCAAAAGTTGGTGATAGCTATGCTTCAACCAGACTCCTTGAGGATGGATCCTTCCTAAGAATTAAAAATGTTACTCTGGCCTATAAACTTCCCAAATCAATTGTCTCTAAACTTCACCTAAGAAATGCCAGAGCTTTCTTTACAATTCAAAACCTTTACACCTTCACTAACTATTCTGGAATGGATCCCGAAGTCAACTATGCCGGCGATGATAACCTTCGCAGAGGAACCGATTTCTATACCTATCCCCAATCCAGAACCTTTATGGCAGGTATAACACTAGGCTTTTAACTTTAATTTGAAAGACAATGAAAAGAAGTATATATATCATCTTAGCACTAATCATTAGCTCTGCTTGCAGCAAAATACTAGATGTAGAACCTACAGCAAGCATTGATGTCAATGAAGCTATCAAAAATAAAAGAGGTGTTGAGAGAGCACTTAATGGAACTTATGATGCCCTCCAACAAGCAGGTTCCTTCGGAAGAAACATGGCGCTCATGGCCGACCTTGCTGCCGATAACCTCTCATGGACAGGAACAACCTATGATTATGGACAAATAGCTGACAAAAAGATTCCGTCTAATAATGCCGTAATTGATGGAATGTGGACTAGTTCTTATGATGTAATTAATAGAGCCAATAACATCATCGAACGTCTTCCTTCTATTTCTGATATGACCGATTCTGAAAAGGCAGCTATAGATGGTGAGTGCAAATTTATCAGGGCTCTAATGCATTTTGACCTTGTCAGATTTTGGGGGCAGATACCGTTAAAGCTTAAAGCAACTACCGATCTAAATAGCATCAATACCCCAGGTAGTAGTAAAATTGAGGTTATTAATGCTGTTATCAGCGATCTTAAAGTTGCAATGCAAACCATGTCTTCCACAGCTCGCCAAGGCTATGCATCGGGCGATGCAGCTAAAGCATTACTTGTTCGTGCCTATTTATATCGCTTTTACCTGACTAATGATGTGTCGGATCTAACTACATTAATCCCTTTAGCCGACGAAATCAACTCGACTTATCCTTTAGCAGGCTCTTATGCCTCCCTATTTGGAAACAACTCAGCTAATACTGAGTCACTCTTTGAAGTTGTTTTTAACGAACAAGATAAAAACGTCATCGCACAATATCTTTACCCTAGATCTTTTACCGGACGTTATGAATTTGCCCCAACAACTGATCTAATCAACTCTTTTGAACCCGATGACCAAAGGGCTCAACTAATTCTGATTGATGCTTCAAACTTTCCTTACGCCAATAAATATCAAGATGTAAGCGCTGGCACAGATAGAGTCTATGTCATTCGGTCGGCTGAGACCCAGCTCATTCTTGCTGAAGCAAAATATCTACTAAATGAGCCTGCCAGTGAGGTTCTAAAGGGCATCAACAATGTTAGAAACCGTGCAGGTCTATCTTCTATCTTATCCGCATCACAAGAACAACTTCTCCCTCTCCTACTTCAGGAATACAGACATGAATTTGCCTTTGAAGGGCACCGTTGGCATGATTTGACCAGAACTAACATGGCTGTCTCTACCTTAGGTATTGAGGAATTTAGAACCCTATGGCCAATACCCATAAGTGAAACTCAATCTAATAGTGCTATCAAACAAAATGAAGGATATTAATATCTAATATAAAAACCAATTTAATAGTCTAAAGCATTCTCAACTTTTGATTTTCCCAAATCAGATATAGATTATTCGTATTGGTTAAAAAATTATGATCATATGAAGAATATTATTAAAACCTTACTCCTTAGTCTGCTGACTTCACTCTTTCTTGTGTCATGCGACAAAGATGATGAGATAAAGACACCGGCAGCCTCTACCCAAGCCGACTTTACTTATACCATATCAAATGATGGATATTTTCCCTGTACGGTCACTTTCACAAATAAATCTTTGAACGCAAAATCTTATGCCTGGAACTTTGGAAATGGCACCACCTCGACTGAAGAAAACCCCTCAGTTACCTTCAATAACCCTGGTGTTTACACCATTTCCCTTACCTGCACCGGCGATAACAGTGTTTATTACAACAACCTGATTAAAACCATTCAGGTCATTGTTAAAGACCCTAACGCAGGTAAAACTCATGTGATGTACTATACCACAAGAAGCTCAACCGGCGGAGATGTATGGATGGTTATCCTCGATGGTAATAACCCCGTGCCACAAAGATTTAATGCTACTACGCTAGAACGTCCCTACGGCATTGCTGTTGATACAGCTACAAAAAAGGTCTTCGTAGCAGACTATTATAACGAAAGAATTGTACGTTTTGACGCCGATGGTAAAAATGAAACCGTAATCCTTGATGCAACGGTACCTGGACAAGAAATTGTGGGTACTCCGCAAGGTATTATCGTAATCAAGGATAAACTATACTTTGGAAGTCCTAATGGTATCTATCGTTGTAATTTGGATGGAACCGCCCCAGAAAAGTTTATTAACCTAGAAAACACTGGTGCTTCTTACCCTCTAGACCTCTTCTATGTAGCTTCTTCTAAGACTTTCTATTTTGCCAATGATAAAACCGATTATGAAGGTGGCCTTTTCAAGATAAACTTCGATGGAACTGGCTTAACTAAAATCATTCCAGATATAGATAATACAGCTATAGAAGTGGATACCGTAAACAACAAAATATATGCTGTTACTTATAGTCAGGATGGTACTCTCTTTAGCGAAAATGGCGTCTATATGATGAATCTAGATGGCTCATCTGTTACAAAAATTGGTGATTTTGGAGCTAAAGCAACATGGGGTATTGCTCTCGATCAAAAAGAGAATAACCTATTCTGGAGCTTTAAAATCAGCAATGAGAATCCTGATGGAAAGATTATTAGAAGTAACCCTGATGGATCAGGCCAGATTGACTGGCTAACTGGATCAAGTCCGCATGCCATAATCGTTACTGATATTAAACTTTAAAATACAAGAATTAACTTCATAATAAAAAGGATGTCTTAAATAGGACATCCTTTTTTATTATGAATAATAATTTTGCACTCCCCATGAGTAGAAGTGAAATTGATAAGCTATTTAATCAAAACCTTTTTGACAATTGTCTGTTTGCCTGAAGTGACTTTAACCATATAAAGGCCAGATACTAAAGAAGAGACGTTAACCTGTAGAGGGGCAATTTCAACGCAGGCAGAAACCGGTGTCTGAATGCCAATACCTGTCTGACTTGTAACTAATAAAAAAAATACTTTGTAATAGATTTTTGTTAATCGTTGTCTTTGATTAATACAATTGATTAGTAAACCAAATATTTAGTAAATTCATTTTAAAAGCAACAGAATCAAATGGAATAGTTAAATGGCAAACAAAAAAAAGAGGTGAGGATTCCTCCATTGAAATCCTCACCTCTTTAAATTTTAAACACCGGAAAATCGTTATCCTTTATAGCCTCTTTGTTTAGCCATGTCTTCAAGTCTTTTCTGGAAAGATGATTTCTTAACAGGCTTTTTCTTATTCTCTTGCAATTTAGCATGGATCTTATCTTCATTGATAGTCTTACGAATAATGAAGATCTGCGCAAAAGTAAATAAGTTAGCAAGCAAGTAATAGTAGCTCAATCCAGAAGCATAGTTATTAAAAATGCCTAAGAACATAATCGGCATAATATACATGGCCGTTTTCATACCAGGAAGCTGTTGACTACCGGTTGCCATCATATCGTTATTAATCTTAGTATAGATTAAGGTAGATATTGTCATCAATAAAGTGAATAAGCTCACATGACTTCCATAGAAAGGAATAGTAAATCCTAAATTAAGAATTGAATCATAACTCGATAAATCATCAGCCCAAAGGAACGCTTGCTGACGTAATTCAATACTACTTGGGAAGAACCTAAACATCGCAATTAAGATCGGGAACTGAAGAAGCATAGGCCAACATCCAGCCATAGGATTAACCCCAGCTCTGCGATATAAATCCATCGTAGCTTGTTGCTTCTTTAATGCATCCTCTGGCTTAAACTTGGCACTCAACTCCTCAACCTCAGGTCTCAAAACCCTCATCTTAGCAGTGGCTCTATATGACCAATAAGCAATAGGAAAAAGTAGAAGTTTCAGTAGTATGGTTAATATTAATATAATAATACCATAATTGATACCAGTAGCCTCCAAAAGGTCAAATGTAGTGATAACCAGATATACATTAAACCACCACATCGGGCCGAAACTCCATCCCAAAGGAATCTGACGCTCTAATCTTAAATCGTATCTTTCAAGGGTACGGTATTTATTTGGACCAAAATAGAGCCTCATTCCAAAGCTATTATCTCCATCAGCCTTATATGCCATAGGAATAGAGGCTTTCATTGTCTCCAAATATCTTTTTGGCTGATTTACCTCATCAAGTGTATAGACATGAATATCGGCTGCATCAAACGCTTGGTCTGCAATTAAGGTGCTTACAAAAAACCTAGATTTAAATGAAATCCACTTAAGCGAGGTTCCGATATTCTTCTGCTCATCACCTCGTTCATTCAAATAGTCAACATCTTTATCCCGGGCATTTCTAAAGTAAATGGTTGACTCATTCTTTTCGTTTTCATGACTCTTCTCTTGAGTGAGGAGGTTATAATTCCAATTCAGGTTGACAAAAGTGGTATTTGATTCGATGGCATTTTGCATACCAACAAAACTCACTTTATAGCCAATCATATAATCATCCCCCTTTAAGGTGTACTTATACTCAATATAGGAGTTAGGCAAAACATTACCATCAGGACCATCAGCATATAACCTCATAATAAAGGTTAAGCTGTCTTTACCCGAGACACTAAATTGAGTTTTATTGGCATTACCTGCATCAGAGAAATAGGGTTTAAAGTAAAGCTGGTCTGTAGAAACCAAACGCTTTCCACTAAAGAACTCAAATCCGAAGACAGAGCTAGCACTGTCGAACAAAACCAATGGTAATGAGTCGTAAGTCTTATAATCTTTAAGGATGACTTTTACCGGACGGCCACCCAATTTAGCGATCTCAAGTTTTACGACATCATTCTCGACAATATAAACCTTATTACTATCGAGAGCAGCATTAGCAAAAGCACCAAACTGAGCGGCTGCAACTTTTCTTAACGAATCAACCGCCGTAGAGTCAGATGAATTCGTTGCAAGAAGCTGCTGCGCCTTAGGCTCTTGCCTAGCTACCTGAGCTGCCGTAACCCTTGCCAGAGAGTCAGATTGTTGCTGCTTGACAAAGGCGATACTGTCATTGATTTTACGCTGTTTTTCTATCTCCTCCTTTGAAGGAGTCATCCATAATCCCCAGCCAATAAAGATGCCGAGAATAAGTACCAGACCGATAATCGTATTTCTATCCATGCGATTTTGTAATCGATAATTTGGTTAGAGCAAAAAAATGCTGCCCCATGTTTACAGGGCAGCAAAGATAATTCTAATTTCCGATATTTCAGTGCCTAAAACTATAGCAAGCGACCTCCATTATCGTAAGCCGCTTTCACGAAGGCAATAAATAAGGGGTGTGGGTTGGCCACGGTGCTACGATATTCCGGATGAAACTGTACTCCAACAAACCATGGATGGCCTCCAAGCTCAACAATCTCAACAAGATTCTCTTTAGGATTGATTCCACTAAAGATCATTCCAGCTGTCTGACATTCCTCCATGAATTTATTGTTAAATTCAAATCGATGACGATGACGCTCCAATATTAACTCGGTTTGATATACGTCACGAGCCTTCGTATCCATCTCAATTCGACATGGATAAGCACCTAACCTCATGGTTCCTCCCAATCCTGCAATCTTCTTCTGCTGCTCCATAATATCGATAACTGGGAATGATGTCTTCTTATCAAATTCAGTACTATTCGCATCTGAATGCCCTAATACATTACGAGAAAACTCTATTACAGCACACTGCATACCAAGACAGATACCCAAGAAAGGAATATTATTCTCTCTGACATACCTAATGGCCTCAATCTTCCCCTCTATTCCTCTACTCCCAAATCCAGGAGCAACGAGAACTCCATTCAACCCTTTGAGTTTTTGCGCCACATTCTCATGAGTGATCTCTTCAGAATGTACCATCCTCAAATTTACTTTGCATTGATTTGCAGTCCCTGCATGAACGAAAGATTCAATAATCGATTTGTAGGAGTCCTTTAACTCTACATACTTTCCAACTAATCCAATATTGACCTCACACTTAGGATGCTTAAGCTTGTATAAGAACTCCTCCCAGCCAGATAGATCGGCAGCTCTTTCAGCCGGCATATTCAACCTACGTAATACCTGCAAATCTAACCCTTCATGCAACATGAGAATAGGCACATCATAAATAGAAGGTGCATCGATCGATTCTATTACTGATTCAGGCGAAACATTACAGAATAATGCAATCTTGCTGCGCAATTGCTCATTAATTGGACGTTCAGTACGACAGACAATAATATCGGGTTGTACTCCCTGCTCCAGCAACATCTTAACAGAGTGCTGTGTTGGTTTAGTTTTAAGCTCACCAGCAGCAGCTAAAAAGGGAACTAACGTAAGATGAATGACAGCACAACGATTTCCCAACTCCCAACGCATCTGACGAACCGTTTCAATATAAGGTAACGATTCAATGTCACCTACGGTTCCTCCAATCTCAGTTATGATAAAATCGTAATTCCCCTTTTGACTCAAAAGCTTGATACGATACTTTATCTCGTCGGTGATATGTGGAATAACCTGAACAGTTGTTCCTAGGTAATCACCCCGACGCTCTTTCTCAATAACAGATTGATAAATTCGACCCGTGGTTACATTATTAGCCTGTGAAGTCGGAACATTTGAGAACCTCTCATAATGACCTAAGTCGAGATCAGTCTCGGCTCCATCATCGGTCACATAACACTCTCCATGTTCATATGGATTTAATGTTCCCGGATCAATATTAATGTAAGGATCTAGTTTTTGGATGGTAACACTGTATCCGCGAGCTTGTAGCAGTTTTGCTAGTGAAGCAGATATTATTCCTTTTCCTAACGATGAGGTAACCCCTCCCGTAACAAATATGTATTTCGTATTCGGCATTAGCTGAACTATTTAGCTTTTTCAGTTACGGGGTTGCAAGTTACAAAAAAAGCCCCCGCTAGCCAAGTTTTTTTTACCTTGATATACAAGTTTTTAACCTAGCCCTGAAAATATTCTTACTCCAAAATAAAATTTCCTCCACTTCAAAAAGATGGTAGAGGCTAAAACTGAGAACTATACTACCTCAACCGATGAGAACAGATCGTTCAAAACGGATTCAACTTCTGCAATTGATGGCGTAATCTCAAAGATATAATCAGGCTTTAAATAGAATAAACTCTTTTCGACTTTAAATAACTCCTCTCCGCCACCTGTAATATTGAGCATAATGAGGTCGTTTGCATGAATCTTTCCCGCAGCAACTTCCTTCGATAAAGAAGCCACAGCCACAGCAGCAGCCGGATGAATATCAATACCCTCCACATCCTTAAATAATCGACTGGCACAACGACTCTCTTCATTACTTACAATAAACACATCTCCATTCGTGTCTTTAAGAGCATCAAACAACCCACCAACAATTGAATAAGGTGGCTTTCGATTAGATAAAACCTTAGCATCCATGATATTTACACATCGCCTGGCATGATCCTCATCCATTGGTAATATTTCTCGACTGCCAGCTTTCCAGGCATCATATATCGGATGAAAAGGGCTATTCTGAGATACCATCAATCGCATCTTTCGATCTCCAAATCTACCATCTTCTAAAAAACGTAAATTAGCTTCCCATGCAGCAATTGCTCCAGTCCCACTTCCTACCGCCTGAAAATAGTATTGAGGAATCTCTCCAATTGTGGTCACTGCCGAAAGTACCGTAGTTCCCATCCCATCTCTTCTTGCAATATTCTTAGCACCGCCCTCGGCTATAAATCCGGGGAGAGTAACAATCATATTTGATAGATGAATCGCATCAAAATAGTCGCTTCCACTTCGAGTACATACTAAACGAACACATTCATCCAATTTACTTTCAAACCATAATGAATCTAAATTATCTTCTGGCACACACAGCAACAAAGGAATCCTATTATCTGAACAAACTTTAGCAAAAGCTCTCGCTGTATTACCAGCCGATGCAACAACCAGTACTTTCCCTAAACCATCCCCTATCCTACCACAAACAGTATAAGCCTCAGTCTCTTTAAAACTACAAGTGCTCATCCGGGCACCCCTCTCAGGCCAATATCCACTAAACGTAATCCAGAGATTCTTTAATCCTAAAACAGACGAAAGCCCTTCACTCTTGTAGGTAATCGGAGACGAAGATCCTTTCATACATCTCATCACCGGAAGCCATGAACGAAACTTAAACAATCCATCAGCCTCAGATCCCATCTCTAACTGAACCTTCTCATAAACAGCTCTAATCAAACTGGCTCCTTCTTCATCAAGAGAATCTAATTGCCATCCCTTGTCTTCAAATTGTTTTCCAGTTCTAACCGACTTAAGCTTATATCGTGTCGCAGGTAAATTGGTAACTTTTTCCATTCGTTAAGATAATATTAGCCAAATTTATCAAAGTCCGTTGAATTTCCCTAAACACATTCTCTACCTGAGTAAACAAAAACATCAAAACATGAAATATTTAATACTTATGCCCTAAAACCCTCCTTTCACACATAAGTCATTGCTCCTAAATCATCGTTTTAAAGTAAGTGGTTCAATAACCACCAATTAACGTAACAGTTGGTTTAAGAAATTTCATAACTATTCCAAATTAATCTAGCTATTCTACATCACATTTACTAACTTTATAAATTATTTTACAAAGCCTCAGTATACCATAATTCATACTCAAAAACAAGACTTATCCATGCAAAACAGTTTCGAAAAAATCCCAATTCAAATTTTAGATGATCATATTCAGGCTGCCAGTTGGATAGCAGAAACCATTGCTACGCTTATAACCGAAAAAAAGCAAAAGGGAGAATTTGCCGTTATAGGGTTAGCAACAGGGTCAACGCCAACCAATGTTTATAAAGAGTTAGTAAAAAGGCACAAGACAGAGGGGCTAAGCTTTAAAAATGTAATCACGTTTAATCTTGACGAGTACTATCCGATGGAGCCATATAGGCTTCAGAGCTATGTAAGATTTATGAATGAGCATCTATTCAACCATATTGATATTGACCCAAAGAACATACATATTCCGGATGGAACCATCGCTAAGGAGGATATCACAGACTTTTGCACTAACTATGAAGCTCAGATTGAAAAGGTGGGTGGCATAGACATACAACTTCTTGGTATCGGAAGGAATGGACACATTGGTTTTAATGAACCGGGATCAGATAGAAACTCAAAGACTCGCTTGATAACCCTTGAGCACTCCACTATTGCAGATGCGGCATCTGATTTTTATGGGGAAGATGATGTTCCACGCAGGGCAGTAACGATGGGGATCTCCACCATTTTAAAGGCTCGAAAAATCATTTTGATGGCTTTAGGTGAAGGGAAGTCAAAGATCATCAGAGAGGCTGTCGAGGGGCCAATTACCAATCATGTTCCTGCCTCTTTTCTTCAAAAGCATCCAAACACGATCGTTCTACTTGATAAAGCCTCAGCTAACGACCTGACGAGATCAAAAACACCTTGGTTAGCTGAGAATTGTAATTGGCAAGATGCTCGATTAGTGAGAAAGGCGGTTGTATGGTTATGCCAGAAAACCAATAAACCCATTCTCAAGCTCACTGATCAAGACTACAATAGTAACGGAATGATCGATTTGTTGGCCCTAGAGGGCTCATCAAATAAGATTAACATTAAAGTCTTCAACGACCTACAACGAACAATCACAGGATGGCCTGGAGGCAAACCAAAGGCCGACAATTCAAACCGACCAGAACGAGAGTTACCCTATCCTAAAAGGGTTCTCCTTTTCAGCCCTCATCCAGATGACGATGTCATCTCTATGGGAGGAACCTTTTTACGATTAGTAGAGCAAAAACATGAGGTTTATACAGCTTATCAAACATCTGGGTCGATTGCGGTTCATGATGACGACGTTTTACGGCATTTGGATTTTGTGGTTGATGCCTCAGAAGCGTTTGGTTTAGGAGATAATAAGCAAGAGCTGCTTTCTCGTGAGATTCTAGAAGCTCTAAAAATGAAAAAACCAGGTGATACCGATCCTGAAAACGTTCGTCAAATAAAAACACTTATACGTCGAAGTGAAGCCAAAGCAGCCTGTAGATATGCTGGCGTCAAATTAGAAAACGTATTCTTTTTAGATATGCCCTTCTATGATACAGGAACCATTGTTAAAAAGGAATTAAGTCAGGAAGATATTCAGATCATTGTAGACCTACTTAGAAAGATACAACCCCATCAAATCTTTGCGGCTGGCGATTTATCTGACCCCCATGGAACCCATAGGGTTTGTCTACAAGCCATCTTTAAAGCTCTAGAGGTCGTCAAAAATGAACAATGGACTGATGATTGCTATGTATGGTTATATCGTGGGGCATGGCAAGAGTGGGAAATCGCTGATATTGATATGGCCGTTCCCATTAGCCCCGATGAGCTTCTTAGAAAAAGAAAGAGCATCTTTAAACATCAATCACAGAAAGACAAGGCTCTGTTTCCTGGCATTGATGAACGGGAATTCTGGCAGCGAGCCGAAGAAAGAAATCGTACGACGGCCAAACTATATGACCAATTAGGCATGGCAGAGTATGAAGCCATTGAAGCCTTTGTACGTTACTTTTTCAAATAGACAAATTGGGCAAGTTAACAAGCAGTTCTTCGCTCTCTCTCCGTTACCTCTCCATATGATCATCGTATAGCATGACAAATCTATTTATACTGCATTGGCAAATAAAACTTCAATAAATCGTTTACAACAAATTGGTCAAGACAGTCTACAACCTTTGTGAATTCTATACAAAACCCAAGCTAATCATCATCGGGCTGGTCATATCCCACTAACTAAACAAAACTTCTCTCTTTTATTCCATAAAAAAAAGAGAGCAAATACGGAGAGATAACGGAGAGGGAGCGAAGAGCTATAAATAAAGGTTAGTTTATGAGGAACTTGCCTCTGATGGATGAAAGCATCCGGACCAAATAAAACGGGACAAAGCACTACCTTTGCCCCGTTTTTTAATAATACATTTATGACAAATAATCTAGGAA